>Ga0206126_10002061_pt1 | contig 22862 bp, 18 predicted proteins | sample Helgoland_Spring_5_FD_148621 | JGI IMG/M metagenome (GOLD analysis project Ga0206126, IMG submission 148621) | Pelagic subsurface seawater microbial communities from Kabeltonne, Helgoland, North Sea - Helgoland_Spring_Bloom_20160412_1 | ecosystem: Environmental > Aquatic > Marine > Epipelagic ...
CAAAGAGCTCTTAGTAAAGATAGCCTATATTTTGGACCTAATCCTTTATTTCAGAACTACCCAGAGATACCTGCCTGAAATTAGCACAGGTTATTTCAAACCCCAACCAGGGGCTTAAGATGTGTAAATCCCGATCAAAAATTGAGCTGATACGTTCAAGTTGCGCCTCATGGATTTTAGGGCGGTCCTGCATCTGCAACTTGCCCTTGATACTGTCTCGCAACTTTTGGGGAATCAGCCGTCGACGAAGTGCCTGCATAAAGGGGGATTCTATTAAAAAATCATAACCCGTAAATTTCCTAACACGCCGCTGTGAGACATTATCGGGCTCAAGATCATGAACCCAGGACAGAGGCGTCTGACAACCAATAAACTCGCCCACTTTGACTAAGGTTTGATCTGGCGCTGACTTAAGCGCATCAAAAAATACAGGCAGCACGGCATCTTTACCAAAGGCCTCTAGATAGGGCTTTATTTGCATGCCATAACAGCTGTAATTAATAAGCTCTGGGTAACGGTCAATGGCCTGGTTGATATCACAAGAAATAACGCCTTCGGACCATTGGTGAATATAGTGCGAGATAAGTCGATCAATAGGGTCACGCATCACATAGATAAGACGAGGACTCTGCACCGCCTCTTGTAGCCGCTCAATGGTATGAGGGTAGTCGGGTAACTTAGTGTAATGGGTGCTGGATTCGCCACACAGATCGGTCTCGGCAGCCTCACTAAAAAGCCCATGATACCAAGCAAGCCCCTGAGCATAGACAGTATCGTCACTAAAGAAATTGGGCTCCTTAGGGGTAGACATAAAAATACCCGGCTGTGCTGCAAGTTGGTTATGCAGGGTGCTTGTGGCGCTTTTCATGGCGCCAATGACCAAGAAGTGGGGCAGCTTAGTGTCCATTAGTAATGATCCGGATGTATATAGGCAGCGGTTGGATTATGGAAGTTGGTCCAGATATCACGCCACTGGCTGTCACAAATATTTGACTGATAATCGCTATTAACGAGCTTGCGCAATCTTGCGATCAGCCAGCCTAGATGCCAGAACAGGTTGGCAGCTAACAGGCCAGATCGCCCAAAATACTTGTAGTAATAACGGGTACGAGACTCATAGAAATACCGCGGTAGGCGCTTTTTTTTCGCAGTCTGGCTCTTTACCGGTGAACTACCACCACGCAAATGCACAACCCGCGCCTTCGGATTGTGGATGATATTCCAACCAGCTCGTCGCGCACGTTGACAAAAATCAACGTCTTCAAAATACATAAAGAATTCTTCATCCAAATGGCCGATCTGATCAAATACCTGTTTGCGAATAAGCACGCAGGCGAAACTAGTCCACTCTGGGTAGGACGCCTCATCAGACACCTCAATAGGTACCTCATAGCGTTTCAGTAGCTTGGTAATTGGCCCGGTACAGGCTGAGCGAATCAACTCATTGATGGGGCGATGAAAACGAAAACAACTTTCTTGGGGCCGCTCATCTGGCCACTCTAGACGAGGGCTGGCCATGCCCATTTCAGGATTTTCGGTCAAGGTATTTACTAATATCTCAATAGCATTCGGGTGAACAATGGTGTCACTGTTAAGTAACAGGATGAAATCACCAGTAGATTGCCTAATACCTATGTTGTTACCTGCCGAGAATCCGCCGTTAACACCCGAACATATGACTCTAGTACCTGTGCGATTGTTTTCAGCCGTTGAGCGATTTATCCTTTCTATAGAACTATCACCTGATGCATTGTCGACAACAACTACTTCCGCACCAATAGTATCGCCTTGGTATAGGGATTCAAGGCAATCTAGACATAACGCTGGGGTCTTGTAATTGACGATAACAGTAGACAGTTTTGTGGAGCGTGGAATTAGCACTATTTTTTTTTGCCTACCTGACATTCTGAACTACGCTTGTCGTTTGGCAGCCACGTCGGCTGTCGGCCTTCTAGCGCCTCAGGCGAGATTGCAGCAATAATACGATCTGCAACATTTGGCCAATCAAGTACCTCATCCACATGCTTAATAGCGGCCTCGCCCATAGATTTTGCCTTAGCAGGATTCTCTAGTATCTCAACCATCGCGCTGGCGAGCACCTCTGGTGTTCTTTCATCGCAGAGTATTCCAGTTTTTCCATTTAGAACGATATCTGGCATCGCCCACTCATTAGTCCCTACAATAGGTAAGCCTGAAGCTGCAGCCTCCACAAATACTAGGCCCCAGGTTTCACAGACAGACGGCGTACAAAAAAGTGATGCGTTCTTATACAGCTTAGTGAGTCGACGCCGTTCGAAATACTTGTGCTTTCGCAGGAATCCCTCAAAGATAACGCCATCCCCAAATACTGGCTGCTCAGTCGGGCCAACAATAGTCAGAGTCGCATGGGGTATTTTTTGCCTTAGCAGCAAAAAGGCTTGATAGGCAAGCGGGCCACCTTTACGTTTCCAATCGCGCCCAATAAAAAGAAGGTTAGCTGTCGAATAACGCTCTATACGGGTATCCATAAACCCCTTCATTTGAACAGAAGCACCCGCACCTATTGGGTAGATTTTTTCACGGGGATAGCCGAAGTCGCGGGCAATTGAGTCTGCACCATAACTTGAGTGAGTAAATATCCCTTCACATTGATGTATGGTTTTATGCTGTTTGAGCAACTTCTGATGCATTACATCTGCATCGACCCCTTCATGCCCATAGGATTCGTGCTTGATTGCATCCTTTGTTGAAATTCCTATCCACCGGAATCTCCGCAAATGCTCTTGCTCTCCGTACTCGGGATTCACATAGGTATAAATAACAGCAGTATGCTTAGGCGCCTGCTCTAATATCTCAGCCAGACCAGAACTCTGCTCTGACTTCCAGCCGCCTAAAGCATCTTGATTAGTGACGCCGAATAAGCCTGATATTCTCTCTTGTAACTTATAGAATCGGCTAGGCCCCTTAAAGTGTCTTGCAGTAGTACAGCGATGAGAAACCGCACCATAGAGAAAATTTCGAGACGACAGTTCACGACAAACGCCGGCACTAACTCCAGACATAGTCCAGTCGGACCAAGGGGGACCATTCATTACCATTAATAGTTTTGGCTTCAATGAAGATTTTCGGGTCATTCCTTTGACGCTCTCATTAATAAAGAAAGACCGCCCTCAATTTTATTTGGGAGCGGTCAGTAAATGATAGCCTATATTTTACTGGCTCGTTAATATCAGCTTAAGAAACCAGCAACTATCTATAGGCAGGTAGTATTCCCATATCCTTGTTTAATATAGCGATTGATTGTCAAAGCAGAAAAACGTTCGTCCCATGTGTGCTCCGACTGGCTACTCACTGCTTCTATGAAATCATCCAGACTAGCACCTAATCCGATCGAACTTAGATAGCTTTCGAAGCTCCGCTCTGGCTGAGAAAAATACTGTTGCTCAATGGAGGAGCCCATGTCACCAGACAGGTCTTGCCAGCTATCAAAGGAATTGTTATTACCATCAACCCTAAACCATTGATCAAGATCTGCACCAGAAAAGTACACGTTATTATCAAATTCAGTCGACGCAATATTTTCAGAGATCACCGGGCGGATCTTACTGCCGGCAAGCTGGATATTATTATCAAAAATTCTGATATTGGACTTAGGGTCGGAATTCATTCTTATGGCACCATTATTATTACTCGAAGCCGTCATAAATAAATCGTAGATAATGTTTTTGGATACATTGACATCTCTGCTATGACCATTGAGTTTGATGCCATTGATGTTCTGTACTAAGGGATTATCATTCTTAAGAAGATAATTACCGCAGATAGTGCCGCCATCCCAATCAATAGCATCAATGTACCAACCCAGGTCCCGATTAGTTGGCCTGTCTCGACCAATGGCTAACATCACATTGTCTTGGATTTTGATGTTAGCCCAACGATGCCCATTATCATAATCGTCATTGCCTCCCGCGCTAATCCCTATCTCTCCACCAACATATAGATTATTTTCTATAACCAAATTCCGTGACACTATTTCATCTACGCCCCTAGTACCCGGATTAGCTGTCCACTTATTGTGGATACTGGATGGCCTTAGGAAGATATTATTGCGGAAAATTGTGTCAACAGACCGTCGGAAGTAAGTATTGTGATTGAATATTGTGGCTTGCCCTTGAGATTTTTCGCCTTGCCCCTCAACCCGCTGCTGTACTAACCAGCCATTATGATCGAAAACATTTTCTTCAAGCAAAACTGAGGCAGAGGATGCACCCATGCCCTGTGCATGACCGTCTTCACTGTAAGAATTTCTTATGATATTTCGTCTTATCACTATATCGACATGGTCTGCATCGCCATCGATAGAGATACCTTTGCTCAAATAGTTGAAATGGTTGTCTTCAAGTAGAATCGACCCCATAACCGTATTCTCAGGGCCATAGATAAGTATGCCGTCAACGTCTCCAACATTACCCCAACCTAAAAATGAAGACGAATCTGGGTCTCTACCCAATGCATGGAATGATATCCCCTTCACTACCATATAGTTGCGATTTGACCATATCCTTAACATTTCCCGGCCTTCACTCTTAGTAATCATAGGTCGCTTAGTGCTATTGCCGTAGGAGGTAAAAACCGCTCGTTCATCAATAGACCGGCCGGCCTTTAATTCTGCCCTAAAACCAATTTCCCACTCATCACCTCTGAGGAGCAAAATCCAATCGGGATACCCTTTACGGGTTTGATTTATAGCGGCTTTAATAGACTTGAATGGCTTTAGTAGCCCCGGATCTTGAATATTATCAATATCACGGGGAGCGTAAAACTCTCCCGTTTCATCATTACCCTCTGATGAGCTGACATAAATTAATCTAGAGTCGGCCGATGGGGTGAGAACTGACCAACCATTTTCGTCCCAACCATTAGTTTCTCGAGGTAAAAGGTTAAATTCACCGGACTTAACCCCATAGTTAGAGACGGGCTGAGATTCTGCCGTCTCCCTGTCAGCTGTGCTGACAATGACTTCTTGTGGCTCAACTTCAGCCGAGACAGCGTTAGGTGTAATACCGCTGTCGCTGTCGCTGTCGCTGCCGGAATTACTGCCATCTGAGGAGGATGCAGGAGTCAATATGTTTTGTGCGCCAGTATCGGGTGGTGGGCTACTTTTACAGGCAGTAACAGCGAGAACCAATGTGAGCAATAAAACATACTTTTTATTTATTAAGGCGCTCAAAACTATCTATCTCCTTATTGTTTGAATTGGCTCTATGGTAACTATCATTTTTGTGACTTATCTAGCTACGTCAATATAGCGTGATCCATTACATAAACTTCATTGTATTGCATGCGCCACGTCACACTGCTCCCTATTATTTAGGTTGATTTACCGCTGTTTGCAACAGGCTTAGATGACTTTAGAAAGCAGGAAGAAAACTTGAAGTCACAAAGTATCTTAACTACTCTTCAACTGTAGATATGATTATATGGATATAATGATGCAACAGTCGATTTCTCGGCGGCTCGCTGTTAAGTATTTTTGCGGTGGTGCTGCAGCAGCGCTTCTCCCCAGTCAAACCAAAACCTCCAATATCGAATCAACGTCTAGGATTAAGTATATTGGCGATGATTTTTATACGATAAATGGATGGGTGGTTACCAAACAAGACCTTCATCTAAGTGCCCAAAGATAGATGCTTTTACCATTCGATCCCACGGAGTCACACACCGCAGAATATGACCTCTGTATAGTTGGCACAGGCCCTGCCGGTATAACTCTCGCATTGGAATTGGCCAATAAGGGGCTCCAAATACTGATACTTGAGGCCGGTGGCTTAGACTATACAGCTGAGTCTCAAGACTTCTATGAATGCGAGTCAGTAGGCCATGAAGGATGGCCAAAACTGACGAGACTACGGTTTTTTGGAGGCACCTCCAATCACTGGTCTGGCCGCTGCCGACCATTTGACGCTTCCGACTTTAATCGGCCCTCTGTAAACAGCCTTCCAGGTTGGCCAATAGACTATTCAGAGTTGGATAAATATCTAGCACCTGCAATGAAAATCATCGACATTGACGATAGCGGCGGGTTTAAGCCTATAAGTACTACGACATTTGATGGGCACTTTTATCCGGACAAATCAGCCCAGAGCCCCCCCACTAGGTTCAAAGAAAAATATATTGACGAAATAAAAAATAATCCAAATATTCACTGCTTTTACAATGCAACAGCCGTTGACTTAGGTCTAGACAGCCATCATATATCCGTACAATCAATTCTAGTACGCCACTACAATGGTGGCCAAACGCAATTCAAAGCTAAAACATTTATCCTCGCATTGGGTGGCATAGAAAATCCTAGACTTCTATTAAACTGTAAATCGCAAATAAAAGAGGGCCTTGGAAATAGCCATGACATGGTTGGCCGATGTTTTATGGAGCATCTAAATGTATCTCTTGGCTCCTTCATCTATAAAAATCCAGACCAATCTTCACAGATGCAGTTTTATACCGATGCGCAATTTTCAAATGCTTATGATATCGGCCAGTCTAATGTGACGTTAAGTATTGTCAAAACAGTTAAGTCTTATGGTCGTACACGCGCTATTAAGAACTTCTTTAAAAACCTTGCATGCGAAATGGAATTAAGCGAAAAAATAGACTATCTCAGTGACTTTAAATGCCCCGGCATGGGTAATATTAGTACCTTGATGGAACAGTCCCCGAATTTACATAGCCGTGTAATGCTGAGTGCCCAAAGAGATGCTATGGGACTCCAGCGAGCTAAGTTTGACTGGCAGCTCAATGACTATGATCGCAATACAATCAAAACCATCGGGCAACAATTTGCCAAAGATTTCCAAAAGGCAGGGTTAGGTAATGTTAAATTGGAAAATTTTGTCATTCAGGCAAGCGATGAGAATACTATAAAATTTAGCAGGCATGCCCATCATATGGGTACAACACGGATGTCAATATTGCCTGCACATGGCGTTGTGGACGAAAACTGCAAGGTGCATGGTCTCGACAATCTATACATAGCCGGTAGTAGCGTGTTTTCCACAGGCGGGGCCTGTAATCCTACTATGCCGATCATTCAACTGTGTCTGCGCATGGTCGATCACCTTGTCAAAAAATCGACATTTCCTGTTAAAACCTGAGGTAAGAAGCGTGAAATCTTTTATCGCCCCCAATTACTCTAATCTTTCCAAGGTAGCTGCTGACAATCGAGAGGTTTATGGCAATGGGGTGCCTTTTCCATTTATTAAATTTGATAATTTCTTTAATGAGACTCTACTGGATCAGGTTGTTGACGAGTTTCCAGACCTGGCGAGTGAAGACTCAATGGAGTTTAACAATAGCAATGAACGAAAATTTGCAGGCAAAGGAGAGTTATCTTTCGGGCCTCAAACCCGTGCCTTTATGCATTTTCTCAATTCAGCGCCTTTTTTAGAGTTTATCCAGTCTATTACTGGTATCGATGAGAAATTGCTTGGCGACCCGTATTTTATTGGCGGCGGGCTGCACGAAATAAAAAGGGGCGGGGTACTTAAAATTCATGCTGACTTTAACAAGCATAAGCTAACAGGCCTTGATCGCAGAGTTAACGTCCTGATATACCTCAATAAAGAGTGGAATGAAAAATATGGCGGCCATTTTGAACTATGGGATGCAGCTATGACCGAATGCGGTCAACGTATACTGCCGACCTTTAATACCCTAGCCATATTTACCACTACCGATTTCTCTTATCATGGCCATCCAATTCCGTTAAATTGCCCTGAAGCCATGAGTAGAAAGTCATTAGCCCTCTATTACTATTCTAACGGTCGCCCCGATACCGAATTAGATCCTAAGGTTGGCGACCACAGTACGCTTTTTAGAGAGACAGACCCCAACGCGGTAAGCGCCACCCATAATATCGTTGATACTGGTAAACGGGTTCTTAGGAGTATTACGCCACCCATTTTGGTTAAGATTGGTAATAAAATCAGACGTAAACTAGTCGGTAAATAGTCGGCACCCTACTAATCAGTGATGTTAATCACTGATTAGTTTAGCTAGCTTTGATGGCTCATTTCTGAAATCGAATAATAGAAGGCTTGTTCCAGTATGGCTGCAGACACATCCCAGTCAAACCTCTGCACATATTGACTGCTCGCAGCACTTATTTCAGCCCAGCGAGCGTCATCGAAACTTAGTAATTGAATAAGTCGCTCGGCCATTCCTTCAGCATCGCCCACATCGACAAGATAGCCGTTGTAACCATCCTTAACATAGTCCTCAGGGCCACCACATCTGGTGCTTACAACTGGGCATCCGCAGGCCGCTGCTTCCAGACCCGGCATACCAAAACCCTCCGATGTCGAAGGCATTAACCAGCAGTCGGTCTGCCGATAGAGCTCAGGGATCTGCTTTTGACTTGGACGATAATGATAGTCAAAGTTAGCCGGCGGTCTGTGGTCTGGGCTAATAGGGTGGGAGCCAAAACAGACTACTCTTAGGTTTGGTAGCCTTTTTTGTACGAGACGAAGCGCTTCAAAGGCAGTCTCTGCGCCTTTCCATTCAACGATTCCATAAAGCATACCAATGGTAGGTACAGACTGTTTTGTGCGCGATTGATAATTAAACTGATTCCAGTCGACCCCATTAGGTACAAGGACTGCATCAGCATCACCATAGGATTCCTTCATCAAGGTCTTCAGCCATCTTGCGATAACAATTTTTTTATAAGGTAGCTGATAAGTCTGTGCGGCTAATTGCGGACTTCTTCCATGTATTTCATGGTGACGAATAAAGTAGGCTTTGATACCTTTTGAGTCAGGCCAATCCCTAATCCAATGGGCGGTTTCCCACCAGGTCGCGATTGTGACGTCAGCATCTGGAGCATGTTCAGCCAGTATCGGCTTATGAGGTACGGGCATTAAATTGGCGGTACTCGATTCAAAATGATGCTTTTGTTTATTGTAGGTTTTACTTCGATTTATCCAATAGCGCAAATACCCCCTCAGACGCCAAAAAGGAGGTGCTGGGGCGGGCCCATCAACATACAGTATGTTTACTTGATGCCCTCGTCTGACCATTGCCTCGGCAATAAGACGATTAGATTTAACACCACCTGACATACCAGGCCTAGGATTAACCCAGTTAATAACCAAAGACTGCCTCTGGGGGACAGACCCCTGCTCTATTACTTTGCCCATGAGTGATCTTCCACATAGCCCATCGTAATAAGTAACTCTCCAGCAACATTCATGAAATCTCTTTTTTCGTCCGACGATAGATCCCGTGACCAGCGACCCATACTAGTAGTCGATACTTTGTCTTTGCTATTTTGGTTGTTCACCAGCCTACCAATATCCATAGAATCCTGTCCGATTGCACTAGGCTCTAGCATCTCATCTGTATAGTCCTCGTCAATGAACTCACAAAGTTTCTTGAGTACGGGAACAGAACTCTGCACCAAATCTTCATATTTAATCTCGCAATAACGAGGGTGACTTCTATAGGCAAGACCGCTGCTAGTGTCATTCAACCACCTAGCGGCACATTCAGATATAGGCCGATTAATGTGGCTAGGAACGATCTTGCCGTCGATGATTTTTTGTTTCGGGTGATGACGCAGTGAGCAAGCAACATCTCGACCATCGCGCACAATATGAATAAATCGGCTATTAGGAAACCATGTCAGCATTTTACCTATCACCCTAATATTATTTGGCGTCTTGTCAGCCGATCTTTTTTTGCCAGCCTTGTTACTTTGATCTAGGTAGAATTGCTCTGCAAACACCGCTAAATTTGGTGCCTGACTTACCTGTGTGAATATTTCGCCCTCTTCAATATTCCACATCTTTGAAATATTATTTGGCCAAAATGGCAATCCGAACATTGAGGTCTCTGGACCACAAAAAATATTTGGGTGGCGGTTTAGCATCTCGCGTAATAATGTTGTGCCGCTGCGGCCACAGCCCCCGATAAATATCATTGGCAGCTGAGACCGCGCAGATAGGTCATACCAGCCGCGATCAATCAATGACTGCTGATACTTGGTTTTTGGTCGTCGTTTGAAATCTCTGATTTGGCGCTTGCCAAAATTAATACATCGCTGGCCAAATGTTAATGAATGACTCGGGTCCATAAACTAATTACTCCCTCTTCCTTGAAAATAGTTATTTGTGTTGTTTATCGTCAATGGCCATCGCCAGCTGAAAGAACATCTGATTGAATGTGGGGCCTAAGTCTTCAGCGTAAGCTTGCATTAGCTGTGGTGCAGACCGATCGATAATAGGGTCAAGTATTTCCATTGCCGAAGACTGGACTAACCGCTCTCTTTGACTCTGCCATTGAGGAGCAAATTTCTGTAACGCAACCATATCAAACCAACTATCACTCACATTGTTCCAACGCTTGGTATCAATAGATTTGTCTGGGCCATTCTTAACGGGTTTGGCGCCACTCAATGCCGTGTCGCCAGGCCTTCTACCTGTATTGGCATCTTGAACATCGCCGAGTTTTCCATAAAGAATTGAGAATGCTTGGCTGGCAATCGAACCGGCATAACGATCTTCAGGTAACAGCTTAGTGGCAAAATCTATAATGTACCTATGCGAAAATAAGGTCTCAAATGAGAATAATTTGCTATTACCCATAATATGAGCGAGATCGTCTTGGCGACTCGTTGGCCAAAACTTAACCCATTCTTCAGCAGTCTGTGGCCGAAGTTCTCTTACAGTCTCGAGCCTTTTGGCTCTGCGAGATCGCACCTGTTGACGGATCTCAGGGCTAAGATACTTTTCCAGCCGGTATCGGCCCAGATTACTGCCAATGCCTGGGAGGTGAATTGGCTGAGGTATATTGAGCAATCTTCTTAACACTACGCCAAGGCTCTCTTTGGTTCCTTTGGGCCGGAAAAATTCACGCTGCCATTTGGGCATGTAATGATCTTTTAAATAGGTATCACTAAGCTGTCCTCCTAAAATCACATCAAATTGATCATCTAGGCCAGACTCTGGAATACACAGACCATGAATCATTGCACGTCTTTCTGTACCCAATAATTCTGGGCCACTGCTAAGAAGGAGCCTTTGAAAATAGTCCTCTGAACGTCTAGCGAAAATATGGTTGCATCCATAGGCACGCGCCACATCTTGGGCAACGTCTGTTTCATAATTTTCATGGGTAACATAGGTAATCGCGGTAACCTGATCCTTGGGTAAAACTGACAGAACCGCTCTTGAATCCAGACCTCCGCTCAGGGTCACACCTATAGCGTCGGCGCTTGCCGCTATATCGGATCCCGTCTCCCGCATTCGGTCTACAAGCTCATCCACAAGACCAATCTGTGGGGTGGCCAGTTCTTTGGGCGTCCAATAAACCTGCTCCTCAATATTGGGCTGGCCCTTATGAAACGATATATTGACGCAGGCACCAGGCTCAAACTCATGGATGCCTTGGCGGCTGGAGAATGGAAAAGTAATACTATTATGAACCAACAGCTCACCCAACGAGATCGCGTCAAAGTCCATATCACGGCCAGCTATCAACGCCAATGTCTCAACATCTGTGCCTATGCCAACCAGATCGCCAGCGGCAGTATAGGCGCTGTAAACCGGCTGAGTGCCCATGTGGTCTCGGATAATGGATATCTGGGCGTGCGTTACTCTCAGTAACGCAAACATGCCAGTTAAGCTATCGAGCAATGAGTTTTGACTGCTATGACCCAGCCATTGATCGTTGAGACGTGAGCAGAATACTTTATCCCTTTGCCGGCCCCCCAGGAACCTTGGCCGACCGACACATCCAACCAGAGAGCCATCATCCTTATAGGGCGTATATTGAGCGTCAGCCGTCTCCTGAAGTATGACCTGCCCCCATTCATACTCTACGCAATGTATTTCTCGGTGCGCCATCCGCGGCCTATTCTGTAGGCATTTTTGAATTTTGTCAGGAGAAACCCCTCTTCCAAGCTGGATTATAAAATCACTCATAATCTAGAAATTTATCCCATTAGTAACCAACAGACCAACTGCAACAAAGCAGGTACATACAATAAAGGCTGTGGCATCCACCGAGGGCAGCCATACTTTATGCCTATACAAGACACCTGCAAGAAAGGGGTAGCTCAGTATTTTTGACGCGGACACACCCACAATCAGGCCTATAACGCCAAAATAATAACCACCAACGAGCATACAAATAACCAGCAAAACTGCCCTGGCCACCTGAAACAGCATAAATCCAAATGAGTCACCAAAAGATAGCAAGGCAGTACCCGCGGTTGCCGTGATAACACTGCCAATAGAGCCTATAGAAAGCACCTGTAACATCCAGCCAGCGGAGTAGTATCTGGGGTCGTACAGTAATTCAATAAGAAACTGCCCACCAATAACCATAAGACATACAAAGGGCAATGTTGCTAATAGCAGGTATATGCGTGTTTGCTTTATCTTAGCTTTAATCGAACCCTTATCTTCTCTGTAGGTTTCAGAATACAAAGGCATCATGACCTGATCATTTAACTTGAGTAGTAATTGCAGGAGCATCCTGGACCAAATTACGGCAATAGCAAAGAAACCTAACTGGTCTTTAGGCAGGAAAGCCCCAAGTACTAAAACATCGCCCTGCTGGATTAAAAATGTCAGTGCAGTACTCAGAAAAATCCACTTACCAAATGAAAAGATACTGCTTAGGGCTTTTGGCTCCATGGCGAATCGAGGCCATTGAGGTTGAGTCATAATATAAGAGTAAATACAGCCAAACAGAGCGCCGATTAGACCGCCCGCAGCGATCGCCCAAATCGATTGATAGGTCCATGCTAATAAAACAGTTGCCACCACAGTGATTAACTGGGCCGTAAATTCCCAGCATATTAACTGTTTTACCTTCATGTGCCGTTTGAGGGTCAGGATGCCGGGTGCATTAAAGCCCTGAACAACAGCTGTAAACCCAATCACTGGAATTAATATCATTAGTTCGGGAGCGTTATATAAGGTGGATGCGGGATAGGCTAGCACACAACTGATGGCCCAAATAATGCCTCCCCGCATTGTCTGCAGAGTCCAAGCAGTATGCAGATAGGCTGTATCATCGCCCCGTTGATCTCGTATCACGGAGGTTGCTATGCCGATATCCGAAAACATCTTAATACCATGCAACACTACCGTTACCAGAGCCATCAACCCAAAAACTTCAGGAAACAACAGCCGAGTTAAGAGTAGATTACTGAGCAGACGAACGAACTGAGAGCCACCAAAGCCTAATACTGACCAGAGTGATCCCTTAATAGCACGTGCTTTTATAGAGGTGGGTGAGGGGATCAACGTAGAGCCCAAATTGCGAAACTCCTTCCTGGAATTCTAATAACTCATTGCTAACTTAATCAGGTCTTAAAAACCACTAAAAGTAACGCAACAACTGTTATTTAAGTCTAGTATAGAGGTAGCATTAGTCAAATATTATGCTGCTTTTCAAGGGATTATAAGAACAGGACGTTTAAATGCCAGAGTTCCTCCGCGCCTATATCGTAGTTATAGCCCTCTCTTTATTTATGTTCTCGCTGTTAATGCGCCTAAATATTGATTTCATCAAAAAATCCGAACTTAAGCTCTGGCGTAATTACTGGCTTACCATTACCACAATCTCATTTTTCAGTTCAAATATCTGGATGTATATGCTGTTGCTGGTTGTTCTATTGACCTATGTAACTACTACGAAAATAGATCGACTGGGATTCTTCATGGCCGTTCTATGCGCATCTCCTATGTTCAAGGTGACAATACCCGGGTTTGGTCTAGTCAATTTTTTGATAGTGCTAAGCTACATCAATATTCTTACATTAATGATATTGGTGCCAGCGTATAGAAGTAAAAAAGGCCTGTTCTCATCGCCTGCCAACAAGCTAGACAGAATTGTATTAGCCTATGTTTTTATAATATGCATACTTAACTTCAGGGAAAACAGTTTAACTAATGGCATTAGAGAGAGTATTAATTATATTATTGCAATCCTAATACCCTATTATGCTTTTAGTCGGCTAGTATCCGACTCAGAGCAGCTAAAAAAACTACTATTCATTCTGTTTCTATGTATCGCCCCTCTGGCGCTTATTGGCTCCTTTGAATCAATCAAACATTGGAAACTTTATTCATCCTCCATTGCGCAGGTCCTCGAATATACCAAAGGCATAGACTACGGCATCAGAGGCGACTCTCTAAGGTCTAGTACTCTTTTTTCTGGCCCTCTTACGCTGGGCTATGTTATGACAACGGGGTTTGGCCTCGCAATATTTCTGAGTAAATACACAAAAAAATCTAACCTAATCAAAATTTTAACTGTGCTCTTTATCTCTTGCCTATACTTCACAAAGGCACGAGGTTCCTGGATCGGCGCTATTGTTCTCATTCTTTTATATATTTGGTCTGGCCCTCAAAAGTTTGGTAATTTAGCTAAATTCTCTGTGGGAGGAGCTATCGCATTTTCCCTTCTCAGCCTCACAAGCATCGGACAAAAAATAATCTCTGCACTTCCTTTCTTCTCCGCAGAACAGTCCCATGAAGCATCAACCGTAGATTACCGATTCAGGCTTTTGGAACAGTCATGGGTGCTTTTCCAGAAAAACCCAATATTTGGCCTATCCAATTATCGTGAAACACCTGAGATGGAAGTAATGCGGCAAGGCCAAGGAATTATCGATGTTGTAAATTCTTATGTGCATATCGGTCTGAGCTACGGCTTTATCGGCTTATCACTTTTTTTGGCGCTTTTTTTGGGACTACTACTTTCAGTACTAAAGTCTCTCAAATCGCTGCCCCAAAGTGAAAAAGATCTAGTCAATATAGGTCGGCTGCTTTTTTCGGTATTAGGCTCTATGCTAGTAATGATAATAACTGTGAGCTCTATTGACTACATACCTATCTTTTATTGGGTAATAGGCGGCTTATGTTCTGCCTATATAAAAATTTGTTATGCTAAGAGGCGGTCTATTACTGGATTAGGGTATGTTAATAGACCAGTTTTTTAGGCAAACTCAGGAATCATATCTATGATATCTGTACCCTTGGCTTCTTTAAGCCAATTGGCAACTTCCTTGACTTCTTTAGCCTGAGTAGCTGTCGGCCTTATAACAGCAGACGTATTTCGGTCCTTAATCACATCTATAATCAAATTGGCATTAATACTCTTACGTTCATCCGCAAAGGCATACACCAGTGCCATATCACAGAGCGTATTAATACGCCGTGGAACGCCCTCAGAGAAGCAGAAGATGGCGGCAATAGCATCGGTGGTGAAGATCGACTTGCTGGAACCTGCGGTCTTCAGGCGATGCAGGATATACTTGCCGGTATCTACGTAATCCATAGGCCGTAGGTTGAAGTCCACGCCTATACGCTGTGCAAACTGGGTCAGCCTTGGATCGTTTAGCTTCTCTATTAGTTCTGGCTGACCGACCAATATGAGTTGTAGGAACACATCTGTTGAGATGTTGATATTGGAGATAAGGCGCAGCTCTTCGAGCGTTTCTTCGGAGAGGTTCTGGGCTTCATCAATAACCAGCAGTACTCGCTTACCGTCTGCGTACTGATCCATCACAAACTCTGAAAATTTGCGTAATTTTTTGGCGTTCTCAGGGCTTGGTTCTTCTAGATCAAACGCATCTAAAACCCAGGTCATTAGATTGCCAAAGGCGGCATGGGTATTATTAATCACCCCTATTACCACTTCTTCGCCCTCTTGCTCGAGAAGGTAGTTAACCAGGGTAGTCTTGCCTGCACCTATATCGCCCGTAATAACAGTGAAACCGGCCTGACTGTGGAATCCATATTCGAGCATAGTTTGGGCTCTTATATGGTTCTTGCTCAGATACAGAAATGTTGGGTCTGGGTTCAGACTAAACGGCTTTTCTGTTAGATTAAAAAACTCTTTATACATGGCTTTGACTATCTCTTTATTAAGCGGGCTTTATATTAGGCGGACACAGGGGCTTTAACAGCCAGTTCGCTGGCATGTGATTTATTAATAACGGTGCCCACTAGGTTGCAGTTTTCTAGGGCCTGCAGTGCTTTTCGAATCTCGACTTCGGAGTTTTTTCCCTCTTCTATCACCATCAAAAAGCAATCGATGTGGTTTACGCAGGTGAGCACATCATCACGGGGCAGGATCGGGGGTAAATCATAGACCACAATCCGCGACTTATAGCGCTGTGTGACTTCGTGAAACAGGGCAACCATTTTGGGGGTTGATATCCATTCTGCCGAGTTGTCTGCTGTGCCTACGCCGGGTAATAGCATAAGGCGATCTACTCCTGGGTTAACCAGAAGCTCAGATATCTCTGCTTCACCTTTTAGATATTCCAACAGTCCCTTCTCTGGCGATATGGCGAAAAGGTCTTTGATGGTTGGCGTACGTAGGTCCATATCAATTAAAAGGGCGGTATGGTTAACCTCCATCGCAATGGCTGCGGCGAGATTACTCGCGATCAGGGACTTACCCTCACCATAGGAGGGGGAAGTAATACCAATGGAACGCCAGTTGTTGGCGCGCATCACTTTTACGATGTCGGTACGTAATGATCGAAATAACTGCGATCTAGGGTCGCTAGTTGACCGAGAAACCACATGGTTCTTTTCTAGCACTTCGTTCTTTATAGGCATCACTTGACTGACGGAATACACTATCTTTTCTAGGGGCGAGCTGTTGCCCGTCGCCAGTTTTTGGTCTTGACGCTTCTCTCGTGCTTTTTGTAATGCTTTATGAATACGTGACATAAATTAACCTACAGCATATTTATTTTGGTAAGCAACTTGAACCAAACTATGTCTAGGCTCATGAAAAAGTAATGTCCGATAACCACCGCAATAAAAGCCAAGACTACGGAAATAGTGATCAGAGTTTTTCTCGCTTTATTGATTTTTTTGTAGTCATTGGCGGTGAGCATCATTGGAATAATCGCCAAGGGTTCGCGGCCAGTTATTCGGGTGACATCTTTGACGCTGCGTATTGAGGGATCTAACATCTCGGCAAGAAACGCCAATCCAAAGCTCGCTGCTCCAGCAAGAAATAGGCCCATCATCAATAGCTTAGGTCGATTCGGTTTTACTGCCTCGGTGGGCCTTAGAGGCGGTTCGATTAGGGTGAAGCTCTCAGCTTTATTTTCGGACTCAAGGTTCTGTGCCACATCGGCTTCTAATTGCTTAGCCCGTAACTCTTGGTATTTTTTCTTGGTGTTTTCGTAGTCCCGGGTTAAGTCGTCGTAGCTTCGTTTTACTTCATGGGTACGGAGCACTCGCTGATTGTAGTCCGCGACTTCGATTTCCATATTTTTTCGTGATTTTTTAAGCCGTGCTAGCTCTTTTTCGGAGACGTCTATTTTGATCTTTATCTGACGGTAAAGAGGATTAGAAATCTCATCGATATTCTCTTCTGGCTGGAATAGCGCATCTGCCGCTACCTGTTTTTCTAAGGCGGCAATTTCTCGGGTGATGCGTTTTATATCTGGGTGGGACTCTGAGTATTTGTTTTTCATACTGCTCAGTTCATTTCTAAACTGTGCGAGTCGCACTGGGGCACTTAGGGTATTTACACCATCGCTGCTGGCTACATAGGGATCCATGCTGGCAAGCTCTAAGCTTAAGAAGTGAATCTGATCACCAAGGCGCACTGAGTCTGTTTGGTAGGCGCGTATTTTCTCTTCCAGGCTATTGATCATGGACAGGTTAAATTGCAGCAGCTCCGGAAGGCTGTCGCCATATTCCAGTTTGAAGCCGGCTATTTTGCCTTCGAGCTCCTGTACTGTCTTCTGAATTTTGTCGGCTTCGTCTGTTAAAAAACCGAGGGTTTCAGCAGCTTTGCTGGTTCTTGTTTTAATGTTCTCATCTAGAAACAGGGTCACCAACTCATTGGCCACTTTCTGTGCAACCTGCGGCGATTCATCCATAAATGACACTTTGAAAGCAATACTTGCGCGCTGGGCCCTGCCCCGAGTGGGATCGATTACATTGGCATTGATCATGCTGATCTGCACATTGCTGCGAAATTTCTCTACCAATAGGGAAATAGTGTGTGACTCGCGCTCGTCGGCATACACGTCATATTTGTCGACAGTTTCAAGAATTCTCGACGTGGTGAGAATTCGCTGCTTAATAACCTGTATCTGCTGCTCGGCGTAGCTAGTTACTGTTGACCGCACTAGGTCCCGGGGAATCTCCTGACTTTCAATCAGAATGACACCTTCGGATTGGTAAATCGGAGGTAGCATAAAGGTGATTGCTGCACTGATGGCCAACAATACTGGAAAGGTAATTATGATGTATAGCTTACGTCTGCGTAGAATTTCTAGGTAATCTAGCAGTGACTTTTCAGTTTCATCCATAAACTCTGTTACTTCCTTTTCTTATCCCGTTTAACCCTAATTCCCGCTACCTATTGTCGCCCGTCTCTTTGCCTTTGCTCTTCATAGAAGCGATTCACATAGGCTTTTTATATCTATAATTCATTGAGATTATTTTTAGGGGCTATACCGCACGCTTCTAAAAGCTATACCGCAAGCCTGCCTTAACCTTATTAGATTCAACACTGCCGGTATTGCGATCATAGGCACGAAAACTATAGGACGTATCCAGCTTAAGTCGCGGTGTAATGCTGTATCTATAGAAGGGCTCTACGTTACTGTGTTCCCTTGGATTGGTAGTAGAGGACGTATCGCTCCAAGACGTAAGAAGACCAGCGGAGCTGCGTTCACTCAGGCGGCGTTCATAAGAGAGACTGAAGGAGTCGCGCTCTTCAACTTCACCACGACTGGAGGGATACAGACCTTTGGATACATTAACCGACCAGATGTTTTTTGCTTGATCATAGGCCAGTGCAATAGTGGCCAAGGATCCAGAGTTGTCCTCGTCGGTAATGACCTGAGCGGGCCCAACAAACACAATTTGGTGTCTATCACTGGTAAAGCGACCTGCGCTGGCTTGGATGCTCATAGCGGGTGAATACTGGTAAATAATACCGACGGTAACATTGTCATAGTCAGTCTCGCTAGAATCTATAGCAGGGCGTGCTGCCTCATATTTTGAGACGGTGGCATTCACTGTGGTGGTCCAGCGTTGATTTATTTTATGCTGCCAGCCAAGATTCACCGATTGATTTTCGTTGTCTGAAAAATCGCCGGTATCGTAGTCCCGTTCAATATGGCTCAGGCCCAATGAAACACTGTCTTTCTCTGTGAGCTGGTAACTGACACCTGGCTCTACATTAATGGTTTCTACAATGCTGTTGGAATTGAATTCGCCGGTATCTAGCTCAGCAGCATCTCTTTGAGAATTTTCTGCATAGCCAAAATCTAGAGTCCAAGTTGCTCGTTGAGTCTTAAAACTATTGTCCCAGGTGAGTGATGGATCTTCGGAGTCAAATCCGCTGAACTCGGTATAGCGCCTAACCGCCAACTTGGCATCCAGTGAGGATTCCACGGATGGCGTTAGATACTTTAATGAGAGCTCAGGTCTTACTGAATATTCCCAGGTACTTTGCTCATCGTCCGACATGAAAAAATTATCATCATAGTTGACGCTTGAACCAACGCCCCAGGTTGGCACCCAGGTGCCTGCATAAGAGGCCACAGCCGGTATTAGTATCGAGGCTGCGCTTATCGTAATTAGCTTACATATCTTTTTCATAATTTCACCCCGTCCTGTTTATGGAACAACAATTACGTCGCCAGCTTCTAGCCGGTGGTTGCTGGAAAGGTCACTGCCCTTTTCAAGATCTGAATAACGGACCTTGAGGAGCGTTTCCTGCTCATCGGTGCTGCGAATGATTTTAATTGAGTTAGCCGAGGCAAACTCATTGAGCCCACCGGCCATTGCTAGGGCCTGCATAACGGTCGTTGCCTGCACCATTACAATAGGACCTGGGTTGAGTACCTTGCCAACCACATAGCTCACATTACCGCGAGTATTGGTGACGGTTACGTTGACTTCGGGGTCGGCGATAAAGGCGTCGAGCTTGGCGGTTATCTTGCCTTCCAAAGCCGATGCGGTTTCGCCAGCAGCGGTTAGATGGCCAACGAGAGGAAATGAGATTTTTCCATCGGGAAGTACCGTGATGGTTCGCTCTAGAGACTCTTCGTTCCATACAGAGACCATCAGCTGGTCGCCGGGATTTAAGAGGTAGGCCTCTAGGGCTGGTGCTGCGCTCGCAACTGCCGCTACGGTACTGGTGAGTGCTAGAAATACACTTAAAACTATTGGTTTAATGCCTGCTGTGTTGATGTCCATGATCACTGTTCCTTTGTAATCTTATTAAGTTAATCCGTTACCGCTAATTGTAGACCTGAATCTTGGTCTGTGACGGCTGTCCTTTCTAAAGTCTCCTTATCAGAAAGCATTCTTGTTGTTAAAACCAACGAACACTGTCATAACAATGAGCTTTACATCCAACCACAGTGACCAGCTGCGAATATATTCTAAGTCGTATTTTATTCGGCCTTCCATTTTCTCTAGGGTATCTGTCTCGCCACGATAGCCCTTAACCTGCGCCAGCCCAGTGATGCCTGGCTTCACTTTATGCCTGAGCATATAGCCATGAATGGCCGAGCGATAAAATTCATTGTGGGTAACAGCATGGGGGCGCGGTCCTACAATCGACATGGTTCCGGCCATCACATTAAAAAACTGGGGTAGTTCATCGAGAGAGGTTTTACGTAAAAAACGACCCAATTTGGTAATTCGGCTATCGGATCTGCAGGCCTGCTTTACTTCGCCATCGCCGGCATCCGTTGAGGTCATGGTGCGAAACTTCCATACATGGATTGATTCGCCACCGATGCCATAGCGCAACTGGCGAAAGATCACCGGGCCTTTGGAGGTCAATTTAATGCTCAGTGCGATGGCAAGCATCGGCACTGCTATAAGGCCCAAAATAAGCGTGCTAAACACTAAATCCAGACCGCGCTTGGTAATGTTATCGAGGCCTGTATGGGGAGACTCAAAGATACTCACTGCAGGCATACCCTGCACGTCGAGCCAGCTGGCATTCAGTAAGTCGAAGCTAAATAAATCCAGCATCATGTAGGCCGACACAGTGGTATCGGAAAGCTCATCAAGCAATGACTTGATGCGGTTTTCTGCGGCGAGGGGCAATGTGATAAATATGGTGTCGATGGTGCCTGCGCGGGCCTGATCAATGAGGTCTTGGGAGCCGCCCTTAATCAGGCTCTGGTCGGAAATAAAGCGGCGCGTGCCATTAGTTTTGCGGTCGTCAAAGAAGCCCAAAAAGTTGTAACCGGCCCAGGGCATTGACTGAATTCGCTTTTCTAGGCCGCTACCGAGCTCTGTTGCCCCATAGATGGCCACTGTTTGCGCGCTAACACCTGTATAGCGGAAAAACCGCAGTGCCATGCGCATAATGGAATGCCATGAGATAAGCTCTATAGGGGTTAATATGAACCAGTACAGCACCATCTCGCGGTTATAGAGATCAACCGGCTGAAAGGTTACCTGAATGGCAATAAGGACGAATACAACCACAATCCAGTTGCTGCCTACAGCCATTATTTCGTCATTAATACTGATGTCTCGCCACGACTTATAGGAGCGGCTAGATTCAGTTAAGAAGCTAAATAAGACGATCGCCAAAAGCAATAGTCCGCTGTAGCTTGGCAGCCACTCTAATTTTAGAACGGAAACCAGAGCAACCAGGGTGCTACCAATGATCCCCGCATCAATAAGACGCGAGAATGCATTTATTTTCGCGTCCTTAGAACGCACCATCCTTGATAGGTTATCTTTCATAGCTTACAACAGACGCCAAGCGTTATTATCTCAAAAAGAGTGTAGCGAGAGTCTTCTGTTATGCGAATCCCTTATCAGTGAAAATGCGATCTAGTTAACATTAAATCTGGGGCTGTCTCACTAGTTAGCGAGTGCTCCCGCGCTTACGAATACCCGCCAGCCCAATCAGACCTGTGATGAAAAACCAGGCTGCTGCGGGCAGTGGAACCTCTGACATGCCCCATTCGGCGTAATGAGATATGTTGTGCAACTTGCCATCTAAAGCGTTGCCAAGGGTAATAGCGACGCCATTGCTATCCATATCCTCAACATAATAAAGCCAGACTGAACCTGAGGCTTTAACGGTAATATAACCAGAAAAATCGACTGTTGAAGTTAGGGTTTTAGTGTCGAATGGATCCTTCTCTAGGGTCTTCACTAAATCACCTATGGCGACACCCTCAAACGCCAACATATTTTGCATATCAGGTACTCGGTGATCATTGGCCACGCCTCCCTGCCAAAACTCTTTAGAGCTAATCTTGCTGAGATCGCCAGTGTTCACTTCACAATTAGGCACGATGCAAGTGCCGTAGCCCATGTCGATACTGCTATCACCATCAACATCTACACCACCAAGATCATTTTTTTTGTCGGCTTTCCAGATACTTAATAAATCAACTGTATCGGCACTCGCTGGTAGCGCCATTAGTGAATACAGTGCAACTACTACTATTAAAAATACCTTTTTCATATCCCACTCCCTGTACATCTCTCCATCACGGGTGCCAAGAATTTATATACTCTGGCACTCAGAACCGCTCTAGCTGTAAAACGTGAACTAGTTCACATTTTTACTACTGGCAAAATTAAGAATAGACCATGAATGGCCACAGTCAAGAAATGGCACTAGAAATGATATTAGAAGTCGATAGAGCCCAACTAAGGGTGAAAAATTGGCAATAAAAAAGGCGACCCTAAGGATCGCCTTTTTTGATACTGCCCTAGCAATCGATGATTGCTTAGCCCAACTTCTCTTTGATACGTGCAGATCGACCTGAACGTTCGCGCAAATAGTACAGCTTGGCACGACGAACAGCACCGCGACGCTTAACTTCAATGCTATCA
>Ga0206126_10002062_pt1 | contig 22852 bp, 20 predicted proteins | sample Helgoland_Spring_5_FD_148621 | JGI IMG/M metagenome (GOLD analysis project Ga0206126, IMG submission 148621) | Pelagic subsurface seawater microbial communities from Kabeltonne, Helgoland, North Sea - Helgoland_Spring_Bloom_20160412_1 | ecosystem: Environmental > Aquatic > Marine > Epipelagic ...
ATCATGAAACTGGCGATGTGATAGACGACATTGTTCATCCAAGCGGTCGCGAATGCTGTTTTATGCCCACATTCGTGCCATCTGGAATCCGAGGCTGAGCCATAAAGCACTCCATATGCCAACCAGAATGGCGCTGACCACCAGGAAGGCGAAAGGGCGATGGCTATGCCTGCAAAGACCAGCATAGCGCCCAACCAAATGAACGTATCACGCAGCGCAATCATGTCAGATTTTGCCATGAGCACGCGAATTTCTGCTGGATCAACCTCTGGCCGAAACCAAGCAGGATTGGCAGCTTCAGATTCTAGCGCACGTCTGGCTGCATCGCCTTTGAGTGAATAGTCTTTGGTCATTCGTAACGCTCAATATTGTCTATGACAGGACGTGGTAGCCTACTTTACTGCCCCCGCTGCCATACCTTTGATAATGTAACGCTCGAGTGCGATACCGATAATGACGAGCGGTAGAATTGCGGCGAAACTGAGGGCCGCCATAGACCACCAACTGATACCTTGACTGCCTGTCTGGCTGGCCACCATCACGGGCAAAGTCTTTGCATGGCTTGAGGTCAGTAGTGCCGCAAAGAAGTATTCATTCCACGTCAACACCAAAGACAGGATAAACGCCGCGACCATACCGGGAAGGGCAATGGGAAGGATGATGGTTAGGAAGGCGCCCCAAATTGATAAGCCATCGACAAGGGCAGCTTCCTCCAACTCAGACGGAATCGATCCGAATTGGTCACGCATGATCCAGATCACAATTGGCAGGACCGTAAGCGCATAAAGTAAGATCAGCCCGACGCGGGTGTCCAGCATGCCCAGCGCCTTGTAAAGGACCAAGAAGGGAAGGGCCAAGACCACGGGGGGTAGGATTAATTGACTAAGGAAAAAAAACGAGATGTCCGAGTTGCGCATAAATCCGAATTTGTAATTGAAGCGGGATAACCCGTAAGCTGCACAACTGCCTAACCCAACGGCAAGAACTGAGGCTGATACCGCAATAATGGCAGAATTCCAAAAGCGCTTAAGGAATTCTGCGCGCACGGTACTTTCATTTCCGATGGTGTCAGGTGACAGTCCCAAGGAACGCCAGCCTAGCCATTTGGGGGTGTAATCCCAATAAGGAATGATATTCCCCTTCATCACGTCGGGCGCCATTTTGAAGCTTGTTGTGATGGTCCAATAAATCGGGAAAAGCGCGACGATCGCCCACAGAATCAGAATTCCGTAGATAAAGAAACGTCCTGAAAAGCGCTTGGCCCGAAAGGTACGATCCGCATCACTGTCGTGGAATATCTGATCTGTCATGCTAATACCTCGGCCGCATCCAGCGGTCTGCCGCCTTAATCAGGATTGTCATCGCAATCACGATTACCACCAAATAGAACATGGCCAACATAGTGCCGTACCCCACGTTAGAACGATCGCGGTATTCTCGGAAGATAAACGACGTCACGCTGTCAGTCGCACCTCCTGGCCCGCCGGAGGTGACGTTTATAATGATATCCGCCAGTTTGAGCTTGAAAATGATGCGGATTAGGATCGCGGTTATCGATACCGGTAGCATCAATGGGAAGGTCACCTCCCAGAAACGTGTCCAGGCGCTGGCTCCATCTACTTCAGCAGCCTCGTGCAACTCTTTGGGAATGGCCTGAAGCCCTGCGAGAATCATGATCATCATGAAAGGAATATAGGTCCAAGCATCCATCAACATGATCATCAAGCGGGCAATTTCAGGCGAAGAAAAGAATGACGGATTGTCCACACCCATTTCACGTAGCATGCGCGCGATTGGACCAAAGCGGTTTTCTAGCATCGACTTGCCAATCATCCACGATACGGCAACCGGTGAAAGCATCAAAGGCAACAGAAAAGCGACCCGAAAAAATTTGCGTCCTTTGATTTGGGCATTCAGCAAAAGCGCCAAACCAAAGGCAATTGCGTATTCCACAATGATGGCTAGTGAATACCAGACCATGTTGCGCATGGCGTTCCAGTAGAACGGATCTGTCCACATCTGGCGGACGTTTTCCCAACCGTTGAATTGCCTGCCATTGGGCGAGGCAAGGTTCCAGTCCGAGAATGCGATGACCAAACCAAAAAGCAGCGGAAAGACCACCATCGACACAACAAATAGAGTGGCTGGTAAAACAAACAGTGTGCGTTTGCCATGTTCGCCCCGTGCGATGACTTGACCTGCACACAGACAGATGGCCCATAGAATGTATGCATAAAGTGTTGGGCGCCAGGTTTCGAACCCGATGCCGACCAAACCATTCTGATCTGCAGTTTGCAACGCGGCAACGAAAAGCATCAGTGCGGCCGAGCCCCAAACTATGCTTTGGCCAAACCGCCGACGCTGATCAGAAATATTGTCAGCAGTCACAACGTGAAGCAGATCACCTTCTGTATTCATGGCAATTCGGCCTCGGGTTGGGGTTTTGGGGTCAGACCGCCGGGTGTGCCGGCGGTCTGTATGTCATGCTCAGAGACCAAGCGAAGCTTTGTACAGCGCAACCTGCTTGTCGCGACCAATCTGATCTGTGATCTTTTCCCAGGCCGCAGCGATTGCATCGCCGATTTCCTGTGCAGATGCATACTGACCTGCATACCCTTTCGCCAGCTCGTCTTCGGCAACTGAATAGTACTGGAAGATGCCAGGGATACGAGGCTCAATCGCTGCGTTTTCGTGATTGTAGCTATCTGCGTTTGAACCGAGATAATCCTCGATGTAGGCGCGATCATACCCGGCCGCTTCCCATTCGTCGTATTGGAAGTGCGAGTTTCTATAGGGTTGGAAGCCGGATGGATAGGCTGACATCCAAAGCGACAAGTCCTTGCCACCCAAATGTGCCGCTGCACTCCACGCCGCTTTGCGCTTCTTGTCGTCGCCCTGAACGTTCTTGGTCACATAGACGCCCCAGCCGAGGTAGGCCATGTTTGGAGCCTCGTTGTAGGTATCTTCCCAAGCGCCAGACTGGCTATTGTAGACACGATCAGAGCCGGGGTTGATCCCAAAGCCCACGACATCACCAACGACAGAGGTGTCCGACGTACGTGCGTTGGAACCGATGTCGCCCCACCACATCAACATCGAACCGGTGCCTGCAAGGAACTGTTGAAAGCCAGTTGTTCCTGGATCAGCGTTAATCTGGTCCGCTGGATACGCGCCTGCCTCGATCAGATCGAGAACGTCCTGAATCGCCTGAACCCAAGCGGGGTTATTGACCCGCGGCTTCATTGTGTCAGGATCAAACAGCCAAGCGGGGTCTGATGGGTGCTTGGCATAGGCTGCCGCGCGGTTTTCAAGGAAGTAGAAGCCAAAGCCACCCCATCCTTTGAGCGGATCGAGATAGCCGTGAGCCGGCAGACCCGTCAGAGGGTCCTCTTTCCCGATTAGCGCCTTGGAAGCTGCATTGACCTCTTGCCATGTCTTCGGAACGGACGCGCCGCCAATTGCACCTTCACCGAAATAATCGGTCCGATAACAGAAGGTATGGCAATCGCCGTCAATGGTAACGCGGTATTTCTTTCCGTCCCACGTTCCTACAGGTGGCTGCAAATAACTCACGAGATCGTCGGCTTCGATTTGTTCTTCGACCCACGCAGGCATCTCGTCCAATAGGCCTTTTCCGGCTGTGTCACCTTCAAAAGGTGCGCCCATTTCGATGATGTCGAAGTCGACCGTGCCGGTGGCAATCGCCTGTTGCAAACGTGGATTATAATCCGCCTGCGCAAGGTCGACCCAGTTAATTTTAGCTCCTGTGTAGGCCTCCCAAGGTTTCAGGAAACCACGGAACAAAAAGTTGTGCAGGTTCTGGTTGTTGAGGCCCATAAAAGTAAGCTCAACGCCTTCAAATTCGCCTTCAGCTACCCGCTCTTTGGTGGGGCCAAGACACAAACCACCAACTTTTTGCCAATCAGCATCTGTAGGTGAGCCTGCGCCAACCCCAGGAATTTTCAAAATTTCTGCACGCAACGCCGCATGGCCGCCTGCGACGGCTTGTTTTGGCGCAAACCCTCCCATGGCAGCGAGGGCTCCAACGCTGGCCGCCCCTTGAAGCATTTTGCGACGGTTCAGTTGCCGTTGCATAATGGTCTTATAATGTTCGACTTTCATTTCAATTTCTCCCTTTCAGCAAACCTGCGCCTCTGTACGAGCAGCCATTAATCGCTTGAGTTTCAGTTGCTCAGTCAATGAGCGTCAAAAACGACCGATAGCAGACTCAAGAAACGGTTTAACTGAGTTCAAAGTCCTTCTAAAACTCGTGCCTGTCAAGCTACTAACATGCTAGTCAGGTCAGAACTGGACAAAGGTCAGGCCATAGGCTACCCAGATTGAACAGGGGTGCCTGAGACACAGGGGGGGTGCAATGGCCGAAGTTTCCGTCAAGCAAGTAAGTAAGAATTATGGTGACGCAGCCGTAATCCATTGCATTGATGTAGACATTGCAGACGGCGAATTTGTGGTTCTTGTTGGTCCATCTGGTTGCGGCAAATCCACCCTTTTACGGATGATCGCAGGATTGGAAGAAATCACATCAGGAGACGTTACAATTGGTGACCGCCGGGTAAACAACCTCTCTCCAAGCGAGCGCGATATCGCGATGGTCTTCCAGTCTTATGCGCTTTACCCGCACAAAACGGTCGAAGCCAACATGGGCTTTGCACTGAAATTGCGAAAATTGGACAAAGCTGAGGTCAAACGGCAGGTGGCTGACGCCGCCGAAATCCTAGGCTTGACGCCCTATCTCAGGCGATATCCAAGAGCGCTGTCGGGGGGGCAGCGTCAACGGGTGGCTATGGGTCGGGCGATCGTTAGAAATCCTCAAGTGTTCCTTTTCGACGAACCTTTGTCGAACCTTGATGCAAAATTGCGCGTTCAGATGCGAACCGAAATACGAGAGCTACATCAGCGCCTGCAAACAACAACTGTTTATGTAACACATGACCAGATTGAAGCTATGACAATGGCGGACAAGATTGTTGTTTTGAACGAGGGCCATGTTGAACAAATTGGCAGCCCACTCGACCTATATGATCGTCCCAAAAACAAGTTTGTAGCCAGTTTTATCGGGTCACCTTCGATGAACCTAATGACGGGTGATGTTGTCTCCGTCGATAAGGGTGAGGCCAAATTATCTTTGGCTGGCGCGACACTAATAATTCCTGCGCCAAAAGGCCTCGTGGTAGGTCGCAAGATCAGTGTTGGTGTTCGACCAGAGCACCTTAAGTTGGCAAGTTCAGGATTGCGTTCAAAGGTCCGAGTGGTGGAGCCGACTGGGTCTGAAATTCACGTGGTGTTCCAATTTCAGGATCAGGAAATCACCGCAGTCTTTCGCGAGCGCCATACTCTGGCACCGGGTGAAGAAGTGTTCCTTGGGGTCGAAACGGATCAAGTGCATTTATTTGACGAAGAAACAGGCGAACGAATTGGTTGAATTAAGGCGGTCGTCCCGTTTTGAATCTGACAGATTTGTGTCATCTTCAGCTTTGAATGGAGAGGTGTAAAAAATGTTAAAAGGTATTGATCCGCGGTTAAATGCCGACGTGCTGCATTGCCTGCGCGCAATGGGGCACGGGGATGCCTTGGTGATTACGGATACCAATTTTCCCGCAGACAGCGTGGCACGCGAAACTGTCCTTGGTGAACTTTTGCGTATGGAAAATCTGACCTGCGCTGAGGCGATTAAGTCAATTCTTTCCGTTCTTCCGCTTGATACATTCGTGGATGATTTCGCCATACGCATGGAGGTCGTTGATGACCCCAACCAGATACCGGAAGTGCAGAATGAAGTGCAGGCGCAGATTGATCTGGCAGAAGGCGAACCCCGCCTGATGCTGAGCGTCGAACGATTTTCCTTTTATGACCTAGCGCGCAAAAGCTATGCGGTCATTCAAACGGGCGAGCGGCGCTTCTATGGCTGCTTTGTCCTGCGTAAAGGCGTGCTTGGGCCAGATGAATGAGCCTTGATGTTGTCATTCTAGGCGTATTCGTAGCTGACACGGCCTACCGGGCTGAACGCCAGCCTAATATGGGCGAAACAATTCTTGGGCAGTCTTTTACGCTGGGTCCGGGTGGCAAAGGATCCAATCAGGCGGTGGCCGCTGGCAAGGCCGGGGCATCTGTCGGGTTCATCACGAAACTAGGTAAGGATCCCTTTGCCGACATGGCGCTGACGACTTGGGATACGGCGGGAGTGACATCGCTCGCGACCCAACATGCCGACAGCTATACCGGTGCGGCCTATATTTTTGTTGATGAAAAGACCGGAGACAATGCAATTATTGTCTGCCCTGGCGTGGCAACGTCAATCAACCGTTCGGACATCGATAATCACAAACAGACCATTGCACAGTGTAAGGTGTTCCTGACCCAACTCGAACAGCCTTTGGATGCGGCTGAATACGCTTTGGCCTGTGCAAAAGAAGCGGGCGCGACCACCATCCTCAACCCAGCACCAGCGGCTGACTTGCCAGCCTCCCTGATCGCTCTTTGCGACTATGTGACCCCCAATGAAACTGAAGCGGAGACCATCACCGGCGTCCTGGTTGCTTCGGTCGCAGACGCTGTCAAGGCTGCCGAAGTATTGCTCAACTTAGGAGCGGGGGCAGCCATAATAACGCTAGGTGAAAATGGATGTCTCTATCATGATGGAACCAGCCCAGTCCACGTACCAGCGATCACGGCTGGGCCGGTCGTTGAAACGACTGGCGCGGGCGACGCATTCAACGGCGGACTTGCTGCCGCCCTTGCCGAAGGGAAACTGCCGCTTGATGCAATCCGATTTGGAACAGCGACTGCCGCTATATCAGTGACTCGGTCAGGGACAGCGCCATCCATGCCCGACCGAAATGAAATCGAAACACTCTTACGGCGCCAGTTCACGTTGTGAGCTTTCAACTGTCTGATGTCAGTCCTCGTGGATCGAATCGGACTTTATAATTGTCATAATGCTTACTTATTTGAAGTGTTCCAACAAAATTGGACAGCGTGCTAGACGGTGCTATCCATATTAGGGATTCCCAAAACAGCGCTTGTTTCATAAAGTGTGAACTTATCCATATGATTTGACACCAGATGCGCCGCTATGCCCTTCGCGATGACCAATGGGACTAGATCGGACAGCTTTTGTCTAGCAAGGGGCATGATTGCGAAAATGGGTTGATGAGATTCACTTTATGAAACCAGTTTGACTTCTGTAAGTGACGAGCAGTTGGACCGCTACAAAGCACAAGACCAAGAATTGTTAGCTGTTCCGTCCCGGATGATCACATAGGGTTGCAATACAGATGTATCCGTCCGGTCTGACTGCCCTGCCTTAGTGCTGAGGTGGGTGATAGTGTCCACGATTGATATTGGACATCTTGAGGTCAGTGATAGCGAGGAAGAAAGGTTTGAAGAAGCGGGTTTGGTCGGATGACGGCTTTGTTGCACAAATCGGTATCATCAAGGATTCACTGTCTGAATCCAGCATGTGAGCTGAGGTTTATGAGCAGCTGGGCACCTACGACGTACAAGACCCGGAACTGGGCAGAGTATAACCTTTCGCGTCCCTGCGCACTGCTGTCATAGGCTGACGCTCTGGCTTCGGCTGCAGCGAAGGGCACCTTCGTCCCGCATTTTGTCGGTTCATGCACGGCGCTTCGAAAGCCTGCAGAGCCTGACCGAACCATTTATGACCTGCGCAGCGCTGCCGCCGTTGGGTTGATGCGCCGGAAACGGCCCTGACGCTGGGTGCACAATTGTGCCCATTTCCGCGCGCGACAGAGGGATAGGTCACATGCCATTATAGCCGCACAGCGACGCGCTGCCGTTCTTTGAAACTGTGAATTCGTGAAACGGGCCAGGCGTGACGGTGGGCTTAAAGCACCCGGCGTTTGCCGCAGACAATGGCCCGAACCAGTTCCTCACGGCTGTAATCAGTCGACACATTATCTGCAAAAACAACCGCATTCGCCCCATGGACCTTTTGATTGTAGTGCAGCCAATCTTGAATCCACGAGAGCTTGTTATTTTTGAAAAGAGTAAACAGCGCGTCGGTACCGCGATATGCCTCAATAAAAGACGCGCCAACCGGAATGTTGCCGCTAAACCTGTCGTGGCTGAGTGTCAGGACGCTGGGCATTCCGCCGGCCGCCGGCAGCGTCACGACCGAGCATCTATGAGAGCTTCTCAACAGTCAGCGGCTTAACTGGCACCCCATCCAGCCGGAAATCCGTTTCGTCAAGGAGCCGGCTCAGATTAAAAAGCCGCGGCCCAAGCAGGATGACCTGGGTTCCGGTTTGATCAAGAAAACAATCGTAGAAAAGTGTTTTTTGATCATATCTTTTGTTATAGCTTTCCGGGTCAGCAATCTCTTCGTGGATATCCCGGCGCATCAGCCGGTCGTCATCATAGGGTAAAATAAACCCCGAAAGCTCAATGTCACGCACAGTCAGGGTCATGAATGATCAAGCTTCTTTTTGGGGTCAGCCTTTACGCGGTCCGGCAGCATATCCACATATTTGTCGAGGACGCCGACGTCCAAGCGTTTGCGCTTGTGAAGCGTATCAAGGCATTTGAGCGTGACATCGAAACTCTCCACCACGGCGTCTGCCAGCAAGGCAACTCAGCAAAGCTGCTCGTCCGAAACGGTCTCAACGTCCCGCAAGTCCTTCAGAAAGACACAATCGCCATCCAAAAGCTGGCTGCCAAAGCGTCTCTTCCTGAGATGGCTGATATGAGAATTGTCGACGGGGTTGGGCTTCAGCGTCATGAACTTGTGAATTGAAAACCCCATGCTCCGAAGCACCCTGATTTGCTCATCAAACAGGTGTTCGTCCTCATAAAGCTCGTAAAATCGGACTTCCGAAATGATCATGACCGCATCACGAAGCTTCTCGCGGCCACTCTCAAAAATGGCAACCTCGGCGCCCTGAACGTCGATTTTCAACAGGTCCAAATGGGTGATTTCTGCGATATCATCCAGCCGCGCCGTCCGCATCTTGACTGAATCCAGCTGCCGCGCTGCACGCTTGGAGCGGCCCAGAAACGCGCGGGTCTTTTCACTCAATGAGAAAATGGAAGATAAGCCGGACGCGGCATAGATATTCAGCTCAGCCTCTGTTCCGTCCCCCAAGGCCCAGGGGAAGTAGGTTTCATTGTCCCCTTTGATCTCCAGCAGCTCCTGATAGGCGCTTTCTTGCGGCTCGAAACCGACCACATCGCATAATCCGTGGGCCATCAAGGGTTGATAGGCTGGGCCTTCCAACGGATTTGCGCCCCATGGGGAGAACCTCGTGCAGGAATGCCCATCGTTCCGCCTGTGCCTGTCTCATTTAGTTACTGTCTTGTTTCAAAAGCCATGTTTTCCCAGTAGTTTACTAAACCGATATTTCCCAAGTAGCTCAGCGTTGAGTTCAGGCTGACGGCTTCTGCCGTCGTTTTCAAGTGCCGCGGTTCCGCCGTGGCTTTGTTGCACAAATCAGCATTATCTGGGATTCACGTCATGAATCCAGCGTGATAGCTGGCGTTTATGAGCAGCTGGAAAAGCCCCGTCGCATTCGAAAGGAAAGTAGCTTAAACGAGCACTTGTGGCGGCACAAAAGCACGACAGGTCCAATGTGACGCCGGGCTCAGGCCATGCCTGCGGCACACCTCAGCTGTCGGCATCCCAGCTTCCTGTTCTTTGATCATTCCGATTATTTGGGCTTCGGTAAAACGACTCTTTCGCATTTGTTTGCTCCTTTGAACGTTGAGCAAACTCTACATTAAAACGAGGGAAGTTTCGGGAGGCAGGTCACGATCAGCGCCGGCTATGGCAAGTACGCCAAAATGTTTGCGACAAATCCCAAAGCCATTGCCAAATTCGAGCTTTGAAGATATTCTTTTTTAAGCATAAACTTCCATTACACGTAGCCCAAAGCTTGTGTAGAGACACGCTGGACAAGTGTATCGATGGAGATCGAATATTGAAAACTACGATGGACGCAAGTGAAGAAACATCCTCAATCTCGATAGCCATTTCTGAGATATTGCCACGTGATTTCTGTGGAGCTGACGATTTAGCTTACGCGATGGCAAATTTCTTACATTCATTCGGTAGAGTGTCGGATAGGGTAGAAGAATTGTTGCCTGAAGATGAGAATGCTTTTCTTTTGGAAGTTGAGAAGGTTGTCGCTTGCTTGACCACTTCAGATGCGACCTTAAGAAAGCTGGTTAATAGCGCGAAGGCCAGGCAGTAAAGTGACAAGTCTATGTGGCCGACTTTCAATCACATTTGCAGTTTGCACTGCCCTTTAATTGAATGAAGCTATTTTCATAGTACGGATTCGTTTGACGGTGCTGAATAGCATGCGGAAACTGCTGACGAGATCAAGTGCTATCATCAAAAAAGGGGATGATTTTGATTTCAGACGTTGCATATGGTGGTGGAGTTGAGTTCGTAAATTTTACGCTGCAGTCCGTCAAGTCAAAGAGGATTATTGCTCTAGCGGGTCTTTCAACTAAGCGACATGAAGCACGTTTGTTTTTTAACCAAGCTACACATCCCGATGGTTTTCTGCGCATTCAATCAGAAACCGGGCTTGATCATGACGCACACAAGATCGTCGCATTGCGCGGTACTGCTGGACTTTACGTAGATGTGCCAATTCTTGAACCAGCAGTGAGGAAACTCATTGTAACCTATGGAGAAGATCGACTTGCCATTCCGCTCTCGAATCCGATGCCAGATTTACTGGCAGGTCTTGATTGCCTACTCAGTACAATTAACCATTCGCTTTCGGTCCCATCCCACACCGACGATATGGCATCCAACCCAATGGCAGATCCAGATTACGTACGCAATTGGCTGAAATATCATGCAGATCATCAGAATGTCACCGCAGCTCTAATTCTGAACCGATTAGGTCCCGAAGGTAGGGGGGCAAATTTCTCTGACCGATTACGCGCTACATTTAGGCAGGTGCAATTTTCAGGATTGAAGCGAGTCGTTGTGTTGAACGTGACTGTTCCCACAGGTCGCTTGACCGAAGGAGATGAGCGAGATGTGATATATGCTCCAGATGCGCCAGGAAAAAATCGGATGGATCAGCCGGAAATAGACCCTTGGCGTGCGAGTTTTGGCGATGAAGTTCTGTTGGAGTATGTGCGCCAAGCCTTCTTTTCTCGAGCGAGTGGCGTGGCTTACCTAGATTTGTCTGATTGGCTGGAACCCATGCGTTTCGACACCAACAGTGTTTTTGAAGAAGCGCGTAGAGCACAACCAGACCCCCTGTTGTCGCTGAACGGACTACGAGCATTTCCATGGAGGCTCCCCAAAAATGGGAAGGTATCGCCGGGCGATCACATCTGCAGACCTTTCGATCTGACGGCTGGCTTCAGACGTTGGGTCGTAAGCCCCGCAAAGGTATCTGATCGCGATCATACATGGCGGCCTCATCGCATTATCGGGCTCAGTTCAAGCGAGCCTTCGAATTGCAAACTTTGGCGATTTGTAGGGATGCGACACCCTGGAGCCTCTCCAGCGCAACTGGCACCAAAAAGTAGCTTGCAAGAAAGTCCTGATTTAGTTGCCTTTTCCAAGGAAACGTTAGGCTACGACCCATTCAGAGTACCGGCTCCAAATATCGATAAAAGGGTTCTTGGCATGCCTGCCAGCGAGCGAGGTAAGAACATCGTACTGGTCACAGCGATGAAAAATGAAGGGCCATTTTTACTCGAATGGATTGCTTATCATCGCGCAATCGGTGTCACGAATTTTATTGTGTTCACAAATGATTGCACCGACGGCACCGATATGCTTCTCGATTTGTTGGCTGCAAGCGGTATTGTGGAACACTACCCCAATCCGTTTCGGGAAGTGAATCTTAAACCACAACATGCGGGCTTTCGAGCCGCAGAAAGACTTCCCTCCGTTAAGGAAGCCGACTGGCTTATGACTGCGGACGTAGATGAATTTATCAACGTGCACGTCGGTGACGGACATCTACACGATCTCTTCGCCGCAATAGGCGATGCCAACATGATTTCATGCACTTGGCGCTTGTTTGGAAATTCTGATCTCGCTTTTTATCAGGATGATTTTCTGTTGCGACAATTTACGCGTTGTGCGGCTGAAGATGCTTCACGACCGCACCAAGCATGGGGTTTCAAAACACTATATCAAAACAACCGAATCTTCAAGAAAATGGGCGTGCATCGACCCAAAGGTCTCTTGGGAGAGGCTGCTAAGCATTTGAAGTGGGTCAACGGGTCAGGCAAAGTGATGCCAGAAAAGGAGCGCCGAACAGTGTGGCGTTCTACTAAAGACACCATCGGTTACAATTTGGTAAGCCTAAATCACTATGCTATTCGTTCGACTGAGAGTTTTCTGGTCAAGCGCGACCGTGGGCGTGTTAATCACGTTGATCGCGACCAGGGCAGTGCATATTGGTTTAGAATGAATCACAACACCACCGAAGACAGGTCGATTCAGCGAATGATCCCGACACTTCAAGCAGAATGGGAAGCACTGATTGGCAACCCAGAGATTCGCGCCGCTCACGCCAATTGTGTCAAAAACCACAGAGGAAAAATCGCTGAATTAATGGCAAGACCTGAAGCTAAAACCTTTTTTGACACATTGAACAGTGAAAGAAATCGAGCATTATCAAGGATGTTGCCGATATTCGGATCGAATGTTTTTTTGGCAGGTCCCGAGTGCATTCCAGAACAATTGGTGGATAAGTTTGCTAACGGACAGCTGCCCGGCGATTTCTTTTTTTCCGTGGACCGGCCGACTGAAACTCAGCATTGAACTTGGATGGGTATTGCCAAGTTGTTTGAGTGTAAGATTGCCCGTAAATGCAATTCATGAGTATTCGATCTGACTTGTGTAGATATGTAGGGACTCCTGGGACACTTTCGATAAATTTCCTGATTTGGGATGGAGGAAGTATCGTAAGCGTTTGGTGAACCCGCTCTGACGGAGTGCGGGTGTGCGAGATAAGTGTCCACTTACGATAGTGGACACTTAGGGGCACTCTATGAGCAAGGGAAAGAAGCGGTTTTGGTCTGATGACGAGAAGCGGGAGATCTGCACGCAAACTCGGATTGACAGCGCGTCTGTTGCACAGGTCGCACGGCGTTATGCGGTAAATGCAAATCTGATCCACAAATGGCTGCGAGATCCACGTTTTACAGCCTTGGCCGACGATCCGACTGATTATGTCGATGCGGCGTTTCTAGCTGTTGAGATTAACGAAGGTCGTCCGGTGATTGACGCGATGACCAGTCACGCGAGCCCCTCTCTGTGTGCCACGCGCGTTGATCTGACGTTGTCGGATGGACGGCGGGTTCTGATTGAGGGGCCAACTGCGCTGAGTGCAGTGGTGGGCTTGGTCGAAGGACTGGCGGTATGATCCCAGTGCCCAGTAATACACGTGTTTGGCTTGCGGCTGGGGTGACTGACATGCGTCGCGGGTTCAATACGTTGGCATCAACGGTTCTGGCGGAAGATCCATACTCGGGCCACCTGTTTGTGTTCCGTGGGCGTCGCGGCGACCTGCTGAAGATCATCTGGTGGGACAGCCAAGGCGCTTGCTTGTTCTCCAAGAGGTTAGAGAAAGGGCGGTTCGTTTGGCCTGCTGCCAAGGATGGTAAGATCAACGTGACGCCTGCACAACTGTCGATGTTGCTGGAAGGCATCGACTGGCGGATGCCGCAGAAGACATGGCGACCATTGAAGGTCGGATAAGCCCCATGTTTATTGGCATTTGCGCTGTTTTGGGATTCACGCCAGTCATCATATCGAGTATGTGATCTCATGACTAAAGTGCCTGATATCATTCCTTCCGAACCCGCTCAGTTGCGCGAGTTTACCGTTGGATTATTGGCCGAACTAAAGAACCGCGACCTGCTGATCGAGAAGCTGCGCCATCAGGTTTCTGGTCAAAACACCCACCGCTTTGGGTCAAAGGCCGAAGGCATAGATCAGCTGCAATTGCGCCTTGAAGATGAAGAAGTGGCGGAGGCCGCCGACGTACCTGTTGAGCCGCCACTTCATGCTGATGGGGACACGAAGGCCAAGCCCAAGCGTAAACCACTGCCCGAGCACCTGCCACGCGTCGAACAGGTTCTATCTGCTGGCGCTGCCTGCTCTGACTGTGGTGGTACGCTGCGCGAGCTGGGTCGTGATACAACAGAAGAACTGGAATATGTTCCGGGCCGCTTTGTTGTGAACCAGATCATACGTCCGCGCATGGCCTGCAAGTGTTGTGAGGCAATCAGCCAAGCGCCAATGCCATCGCGCCCAATTGAGAAAGGCATTCCCGGCCCGGGGTTCTTGGCCTATGTGCTTGTCAGTAAATACGCAGATCACTTGCCCCTATACCGCCAAGCGCAAATCTTTGCCCGTGAGGGCTTGGATATGGATCGCTCCACATTGGCAGGATGGGTCGGCAAATCTGCTACCCTATTGGAACCTCTGGCCGAGGCTGTTAAGCGCCACGTCCTGATGGGACAGGCCATCTTTGCCGACGACACGCCCGTAAAGATGCTGGCTCCCGGCAATGGCAAAACCAAGACAGCCCGCTTCTGGGCCTATGATCGAGATGAGCGACCTTGGGGCAGTGATGCGCCACCAGCAGCGTGGTATCGGTTCACACCGGATCGCAAAGGCATACGCCCCAACCAGCACCTCAAGGACTATCAAGGTTGGATGCATGCGGATGGCTATGCGGGTTTTGAAGAGCTGTACCGTTCAGGGCAGATCAAGGAAGTGGCTTGCATGGCCCATGTCAGACGTAAGTTCGTGGATGTATTCAAATCCCAAGGCTCACACGTGGCTGAGCAGGCCATCCAGCGTATTGCACAGCTCTATGCGGTCGAAAAAGAGGCGCGTGGTTCTCCGCCTGACCGGCGTGTCCAGTTACGGCAGGCAAAAGCAAAACCCATACTGGATGATCTGGAACACTGGTTGCAAAGCGAACTGCCCAAACTATCGGGCAAGGTGCCCCTAGCCAATGCCATTCGCTATGCACTTAACCGCATGAAGCGGCTGCGCGGTTATCTGGAACATGGGTTCCTAGAGTTAGATAACAACACAGCGGAAAGATCTATGCGGGGCATTGCCATTGGCCGCAAGAATTACATGTTCGTCGGATCAGAGCGCGGCGGCAAATCCGCAGCCATCATCTACACACTCATGGAAACCGCAAAGCTCAACAATGTCGATCCGCAGGCGTGGCTCACTGACGTCCTCAGCCGTATCGCCGATCACAAGATCAACACGATTGAGGAATTACTGCCATGGAATTATAAGGGCTGAATGGACGCTTACATGCTTTCGTGACAAATGATACCTAGAAGTCAAACACTTTAATAGGTCCTGACCCTAGATCATAACAGAACCTTTCGGCAGAGCGGGTTCACCAAACGTTTACAATTGCTCGAAAGAGACCGGAACTAAACCACGACAAGACCAATGATACTGCGGCTCGCTCGCATTGGTCTTATACCAACTTTCTAATGTATTTACGGTCACATCTCTACGCCACAGACGGGACAGCCTGTGGCGCCGATGAGTGGTCAGAGATTGGCTATCCAAAGAGGTCTTTCCTCGTCCACCGCTCATGGCTGTGCTTCGCCAAGATCCCCATTTTCCGTTGTGCAAGCTTAGCTCTAACCCGAGATGAAGCATAGGGTTGTCATCGGAGTAAGCACTCAGTCGGATAAAGGCCCTAGCCGAGACCACCTCTTTTTCCAGTTGCAGGCTTACAAATGGGGTGTTGTCTAGCACTCCTGCCGTCCATGCAAAGTCCATTCCATTTAATGCATCCCAATGTCTCTGGCCATAACTCAGAGAGAATTTTGAAAGGTCTTCGCCCGATGTGGATGCGAAATACAGGCTCTCTGCGGCCTCATCAATCCGTAAGCGAGCACCCTGTAATTCGAATGTGCTTTCCTCACCCAGTGAAAGAATTGCCGTGTTTAAGCTATGTGGAGTAGACCCAAAAATCATGCGACTGCGAACGGACCACTTGAGACTAGTTGCCTTATTTTTGACTGCACTTAAACCAGCGTAAGCAAATGGCGTCATTGCCCAATCCAGGGTCACGCTCCCATGATCAGGTTCCAGCCTAAAATCCACTATCGGACCCGGTCTGGCCGTTAAGTTTTCCTCAGTGATATTACTCAAGTAATATAGACTAGACACGTCAGAATAGCGTAGCGCCTCAACAACGCCTGCCTCAGGCAGCACCACAGAAAATTTACCAAGTCCCCCTGCGCTTGGCCTCCAAACAAGCTCATCCTCTCTATTGTAGCCAAGCGGTGCCTCTGTCAGCCTCCAACAACTCGCCTGCCCCGCATCAGTGGCACCAAGGTCCTGGGGCGCAAAAGCCAACAACACACATGCTAGGGTAAGACTTTTATTATCGAACATTATTGATAGCGAGAATGGAGGTCGCAATGTTGCCCATTACACGAGACACAAGGTCTGTAAGCCCTAAAATGCTCAAGCGATCAGTGCGGGGCGTCACAACAATAGCTGCTCCCGGCGGAATAGGTATATCTTGAGAAACTGGTGTGCTTTCACCATTCGGGAGCAAAAGGAATGAGCGCTTCAAATCTGCCAAACGTGTTGCCCCGCCTGCAGCTGCCAAGTAAGCTGCCAGTGTCTTTCCAGGTTCATAACTTGCTCTTGCGCCACGGTTAACGGCCCCAATAATTGTCACATGCGATGGACGCTTTGGTATAATTAGACTGTCTGCCTCTTGGAGATAAACGGGAGTCTCTTTCTGTTCGTAGATAACATTCACTGACATACGGCCTGTTGGTTGTTGTGCGCGCAACTGTTGGGCATATCGCAACAAAGCGTTCACCTGATCACCGGCATTTTCATTGTCAGAACTTGCTATGCTCAAAACAGCTTGTTCAAGCTGCGTGGCCAGCAGATCGTTATACTCTCGCTCACTCTCCTTTAAGCTCTGGCGCGCAAAGACGGCGCCCAGAGGATAGGCCACTGGGGAAAAGCCACCAGCTCGTTTAATCAAACCATGTAATGTTTCATCGCGAGCAATTACGTAACGACCCGGGCGCATCACCTCTCCTGAAATTGTGACCAAGCCAGTGGCTGCCTCATTAATAAAAAAGGGCAGATCAACAAAGAACCTACCACTCAGTCGAGGGTCTGCACTCGCATTTTTAGAAATATTAAATACTTTCCTTTGTCCCCGGACAAGCGCACCACCTTCTTCTCTTTGGTACTGCACGGCCACCTGAGACAAATCAGCATCCGCGAGAGCTCCTCCAGCCGAGGCAATAATCCGTCGTAAAGATACGGGACCAGCGATAGGATATTGTCCTGGATATTGAACCGCTCCGCCAACAAATCGGGAGTAGGAAGCAATAAGAGCGGTCTCCGTTTGCACAATTCCTGCATCATTCAGGCGCTGCGTAGTCTCCGAAAGAGATTCCTCTATCAGCCTGCTCTGCTCATTGGTCAAAGACTGCGCATTAACACTTTCTTCCGGAACAACTGCGCGCTCTTGGCCCGCAAACTGTTCGATAGTCCGAGCCTTGTCCGTGGAAGACAGCTCAACCTCAGATGGCGCGTTCAATTGGTTGGCAATGAAGTCTCTCGAAAAAAGGAACAATTGGTTACCAGCTTTTACATCAGTCAGGTTTGGCTGTAGTACTTCGCTTGGCAGCTGAACTTTGTTTTCCCAACGCTGCAGTTGTCGATCAAACTTCTTTAAGACTGAAAACAAAGAGTAGTTCTGCTCATCAAATATCAAACGCGCAGCGACAGCATCGACCGCATCAAATGCGCTTGGACTTAAAATTTCTTTTAAATCATAGTCAACAAACACAGGAACCCCGATAGAAAAAAGTCTCTTAATCTCTTGTTCATCTGCTGTTTTCAGATAATCGAAAAAGCCTTTGCGACTCCAAAATCCAATCGTTTGCGCATCCGGCATGCGACGCTGGTAATCGCCAATCAGCGAAAGGCTCGTAAACTTTGGCCCCTGTTGCGTCGACTTCAGGCCTATTTCCACAAAGTCCGCCAGCGTTGATACTGATTGCTCAAGTCCCAGCACATCGAGGACCGCTTCCATTTTCTGTGTCGATGATGCAGGAAGAACGGCAACAAGAATGCCATCAAGTTTTACACGCAGTACACCCGACCGCAAAAGTAGCCGTGCCAAAGGGGCAGAGCGTCCCAGACCTGTCAAAGCAGTGGCATCGCTCGACCTCATATCTAAACGCTTGTAAAAGCCAGTTAAAAATGCCGTTTCAAACAAATGAACTTTAGCTCCGGGAAGCAGAGTAAAGGGCTCCAGGCCCTGCATCAAGTCACGCAAGCTCACAGCGCGAGCTGTGCCGTCAGGAGACTCGACAAGTGCCAATTCTAAGTTGGTGCTTGGCGTGAGACGGTAATACGGTCTCAGCATCGCAGCAAAGCCTACCGCTTTCTCGGGCGGAACAAACGCTAGCCGTTCTCCGTTTAAATAGAACTCTGCAACCTCAGCCTGCGCCATCGCAGCTACTAATGGATCATCGGTTGCATTGGGATCAGCATTTACAAGCCGACGATAACTTTCCTGGTCGAATACAACCAACGCAGAACCAACAGGAATTTTCTGCACATTTGTTTGCAAGGCCCGCTCTAAATTTATCGAACGCACGGCTCCATCACCCCCAACTATCATCGCAAAATCGAGCCGGGCATCCCTCTTTAGCGTGGCGCCGTCCTTAAGTACTTCTTGAACCGCAATTGGTTCATCACTCGCCATGGAATACTCGTCTAGAACCGCACCGACTACGTTTATTGCACCTTGCAAACGGGTTTCAACAAACCGTAAGTTCAATACCTCACCCGCGGCAATACTGTCGTTCATACTTAGAAACCGTGTCCGAGAGACACCGCTGGCATCGAAATACTTCGCCTCCAAGACGAGGCCTGGAGGAAGAATACTCATGCCAGATAATTTGAGCAGATCACTCAAGGCTATCTCATCCTGGCCAAATGGAAGCTCATAAATTCCAGGACGCGCCACAAAGCCATACGTTGCTACCGTGGCGCCCTGATTGGGCACAAATATGCGCGATGAATCTGTTACCAGTGGGTCATTCGACCCCAGTGGGCTTTGCAAAAAGTCATAAAAATCAATCTCAACCACAGAGCCGTTACGATCACTCAAAACAATATTACGCAGAGAGCCTGTAGCATTCACGCCGCCGACGTAGGCTAGCACGCGACTAAGTGGGGTATAGGCAGGTATAGCTAAAGTTCGCGGCTGATTTACGGCACCACTGACTTGGACTGTGATCAGTCGCGCCGTCTCAAGCGATATGAAAACCAAGGCAGAGGCATCATCATATTGGATTACGTCAAGCAAACTCTTCTCAACTTCCGCAATCGTCATCCCGCTTACTGCGACTGGCGGCAGATTTGGAAGGGTAAGGCTACCATCGTTTCCAATCTTGTAGCTTTCATTGGACTGGTTCAATCCACGCAGCGTTATCCTAACAACATCTCCGGGGGCCAGTCGGTAGTTTTTGCCAACAGTGTTAAAAAACAGCAGTTGTTCATCTTGTTTCTGGGAAAACTCTTGTGCACCATATATTTCTAAGGAACGACCAGTAAGGATTTTAAAATATTGCTGAATAACGCTAGGCGGACTGTCTTGCTCACCCAATGATTGCACCAAGACATCGGTGTCTTCCTGTACATCATCAGCATTTGCCGTCTGAGCCGTTTCTGCCGTTGGCACGCCCGAGGGTGCCTGTGTAGTATTCATTTGTGGGGTTAATTCACCAAGCTGCTCCGACAGACCTGGCTGCCCAAGCAGCAGTTCAACGGTTGAGGTGCTTTGCGCCAAAGCCGCGGTCGTACAGAAACACAAAACAAGCAATGCAATAAATTTGTATAGATTAATCATTCTGGAGTGCTTTTCTAATCAGAGAAACGGCTGCGCCAAAAAAGCTGCCTAGTACAACTGCTAAGGCCAGTACCAATGAAGACTTGGGCGATGTGGGACGAAGAGAAACCGAAGGTGTGGTTAAGGGCTTGGCGACAAAAAAATTACCGTTAGAGGCCAGCATGAGCTTTTGTTCTTCCTGCATGATCAGCTGCGCAAGAGCTTCGCGACTTTCTCTTGATCTAGCGGCAGCAATTTTTTTCTGGTAAAATTCTACTGAGTTGCGCCCACCAGCCAAAAACCGATCCTTTATGATCCGGTCAGTAATTTGAGTGACCGCTGTTATAACTTCGAGCATTAGTTTAGGATTGGACGTCTCGCTTGAAAGCCGCAGAAACCCTGTATCACGATCCTCTGAACTTGAAAAAGCTTTGGAAAGCCACTCTGATATACGCGGAGCATTCGGCGGAATATACAATTCGGTGGTTTCACCTGTCAGCAAAGCCTTGATATTGCCTATTGCTCGCCTCGTAAGGGTTGGTTCAGGCTGCTTAAACGTCTGAGATTCTTCACTCCATTCGCTAACAAAAATTCGTCGGATGATTGCTTGGTCCTTCATAAGCTCAGCGGCGACTTCCTCTGCTTGCAGCAGCACGCGAAATGTTTGGAAATCGCTACTACCCGCAGTGGGCAAGGAAACACCCGCCAAAGAAGCGAGCCCAGAAAGCCCGCTTAAGCGAGCACCCCCACCATCACTCTCCATAGGCTGAAAAGAAAAACTAACAGTATATTTTCGTTCAGCGTTATGGAGGTAAGCAGAAGCTAAAAACACGGCGCATAAAACACAGAGCATGATCAGTCCTCGCGCGGCCCAAACTGTTAGTGCCAGCTCTTTGAGGTCTATTTCATCATCCGGCGCCGGAGTCTGATTCTCTTGCGTCATTAAACGGTACTTTCTTTAAATTTTGAAACACCACTATGTCAAATTATTGTGCATCTCAACGCCAAAGAACCCTTAGGTACCATACGTCATGATTACAGCCTTATCCATCACTATTTGGACCAATCGCAGCTTGATGAAACTATGACTGGATCTGGCGCTTTGTCGGCTTGATGCTTAGCGGCGTATCTGGTTGATTTTTTGTCTCGAGATCGCAGCCTAACCACAGGAGATGCAGCACTATAGAAGCGGCGCACATTATTGATTTTGCGCGTCGAGAAGGAACGACGGTCGCCCTGACAGAATTGCTTTGCATGCGGGCGTAGTATCTGAACTTTGGGATTAAAACGAACCAACGGCGTGTCGCAAAATGGCAAGTCAAGGCAAAAAAATCGCGTCACGCTACCACAAAGGCAGCGAGGGCCCCGATGAACAAACATTACCGAGACATCCGCAAGATTGACCCGACCGCTGGCCCGACCCTCGGCGATGGCACCCCAAATGATGCCGACCGTATGGAGATCGGGCCGACTCAGCTTGCCTATGACGAATGGCGCGCGGCGGGACTGATTCTGCCGGATCTGGCGGCAATGCGCACCTACCGCTGGAAACGTCTTACTCAGCATGTGGTTGATCGCGATTACGCGGGGATACTGATGTTCGACCCGCTCAATATCCGCTACGCGACTGACAGCACCAACATGCAGTTGTGGAATACCCATAATCCGTTTCGTGCAGTTTTGGTCTGCGCCGATGGCTACATGGTGATCTGGGATTACAAGAACGCGCCGTTTCTTTCCACCTTCAACCCATTGGTACGCGAACAGCGCTCAGGTGCTGCGTTGTTCTATTTCTCGACGGGGGACAAGACAGATGTGGCCGCAAGCAACTTTGCAGCCCAAGTGCGCGATCTGCTGGCCGAACACAGCCCCGGCAACAAGCGCCTCGCCGTGGACAAGATCATGCTGCATGGCGCGCATGCCCTGCAAGCGCACGGTTTTGAGCTGATGGACGGTGAAGAGGTCACCGAACACGCCCGTTCGATCAAGGGCACAGACGAAATTCTTGCCATGCGCTGCGCCAACCACGCCTGCGAGACCACCGTGCGCAAGATGGAAGATTTCGCGCGCGCCAACGTCGGTGACGGCAAAACCTGCGAAGATGATGTCTGGGCCGTTCTGCATGCTGAGAATATCAAACGCGGCGGCGAATGGATCGAAACCCGCCTGCTTGCGTCGGGTCCGCGCACCAATCCGTGGTTTCAGGAATGCGGCGGCCGCGTGTGCCAGCAAAACGAGATTATATCCTTTGATACAGATCTGATTGGTTCCTATGGCATCTGCATCGATATTTCGCGCTCTTGGTGGATAGGCGACCAGAAACCGCGCCCCGATATGGTCTATGCGATGCAGCATGCAGTGGAACACATCCAGACCAACATGGAAATGATACGTCCCGGCGTAACAATTCCGGAACTGACTGCAAAAGCCCACGTTCTCGACGACCAGTTTCAGGACCAGAAATACGGCTGTCTGATGCATGGTGTCGGACTGTGTGATGAATGGCCGCTGGTTGCGTACCCTGACAAGGCGGTGCCCGGGGCTTTTGACCACGCGCTGCAACCCGGCATGGTTCTTTGCGTCGAGGCCGCCGTGGGCGCGGTTGGGGCAGATTTTACGATCAAGCTCGAAGATCAGGTCCTGGTGACCGAAGATGGGTATGAGAACCTGACAACCTATCCATTCGATGCCGCACTGATGGGCGGCTGAATCGTTGACTCAATAACCGATGCCATCGGTAAATCGTCTAGGGTCGTAACCCTAGAATATAAATGATTATACAGCGTTATACGAAACACTCGCATCACCTAACGCTGCCCGGTCATAGCCCTGCCCAGCGCCGTCCATTGGCTATGTTTGGTGCAGATTTCATAACCATGCGCACAAATCCCTCCGAAAAAAGTTAATGTAGTAACGGCATAATACCATCATCCATCTGATCGCTGTTAGGACAGCGTTGG
>Ga0206126_10002064_pt1 | contig 22836 bp, 13 predicted proteins | sample Helgoland_Spring_5_FD_148621 | JGI IMG/M metagenome (GOLD analysis project Ga0206126, IMG submission 148621) | Pelagic subsurface seawater microbial communities from Kabeltonne, Helgoland, North Sea - Helgoland_Spring_Bloom_20160412_1 | ecosystem: Environmental > Aquatic > Marine > Epipelagic ...
GGAAGAGCCATTTAAAAACCGTTTTATTTTTTGTTCCCTAATACTTTTAAAACACCACTAATGATTTTTTCTGTGTTATTGATTGTGTGTTCACTTAGGTATGTTGCAACAATATTATTTAATTCGTTTCGTTTGTAAGATATATTATCTATGTTGATGTCTTCTTTTATAAGAAGTTTAAATAAGTTAACCACATGGTCTTTTTCAGAAATTGTAATTTGTTGTGGTTTTACTGTCGCTTTGGCTTCTAAAATGGGTTTTGAGGATGTTTGGGATTTTACTTCTACTGTGACTTTTCTGCTTGTTTCAACTTCAAAGTTACTTTCCCATGGGGTAAAGAATGTGTCTTCAGCAATTACTTCTAAACGGATGTTACCACTAGTGTCTTCATCTATAAGGCCTTTAAGTTTTTTAATTGGAACTTCACATTTACCATTAGAATCAATAGTACCGTTGAAAAGTAAAGAGTAGTCTTGGGTTTCGACTACTAATCTTGCTTTTGATTTTTTTAAACTTGCACCTTGAAGTGAAATATTACACTCAAACAGTTCAGTTTTATCTGTAAATAATTTATACATTCTTGTGTTTTATAATAAATATTAAAAGGATATGTTTTCGGTAGTTAGTTCTACTCCTTTTATTACTTTGTAAGCTAATTTTATGTCTTTAACTGTGATTTTAAAATCTTGGATTTCTTTTGTTTGGGTGATTTTTTTACCTTGAACTTTACAAATTAAAGTGATAAGACGTTTTTTCTTGTCTTCTTCCCAATAATCAAAATGTAATACATCGTGGCCCGGTCTTCCTTTAACTTCTCCAGCTGCTTCATCAATTAGAAAAACTTCATTCCATGTGTATGGAGTGTGACCTGTGTAAGCTGTGTAATTGGTGTCGCCTTCGGAATTATTCCATTTAAAATTAGCATTACCCCATTTTATTTTGGTAATTACTGTCATAACTATTTGTTTTCTAAATCAGATATTCTTTGTTCTAATGACTGAATTTTACCCACCAAAGCTGTTGTTATGGCTTCCCAATTAATATTTGATGGTACTATAGAATCATCAATTAAGGTATTTGAACCTGAAATATCTTTTATTATATTTCCTGATTCATCATAATCATAATTTTCAGTATGGATAGCAAATAAAGGATTCGCTTCTGAGGCTTCTTCTGCTATAAATCCTAATTCTAGGTTTAGGAATTCTGGATTTTTATAATTAAATGTACTTGGTTTTAATTTAAGTACATCATCATATATAGAATTTTCAGCTAAAGAAATATTTTTCTTTACTTTACGGGTAGAAGCAGAGTAACCAACTAATCCATTACCTGAATTATATTTTAGATTATATGCAGAGGATAACCCACTTATATTAGGTAGAAATACCTTACCAAATTCATTTATTTCAATGCCATTTTGGAAGCTTCCGTTTGTAGGGTTTGTTGTGCGGAGTGCTAAATAACCTTCAGTAGCAGTATCTGGATCCCCCGCTGAAATATAGTTCCAACTATCACGTGTCATTCGGACTTCATTACCATCCTCGACAAGTCTAACTTTTCCTAAGGTACCCTCAAAAGTCGCAATGTCAAATTGGTTTTGGTTGTCATTTATAACATAAAGTTGTGGGGGGTTAGATGTATTTTCTATATTAACATTTATACCCACTGGTCTAGAAAAAGAAGCTGTGTCTGATACTCCTAAAGTACCCTGAATATCAAGTTTGTGGTTTGGGTTTACAGTTCCAATACCAATGTCACCATCTACACGATCAATAAATAAACGTGAATTTACTAGGGGTGATTGGGCTTCATCAATAGTAGTAGCGTGAGATATTATATTTAAACCATGACGAGTGTCTGTGCCTGTGGGTCCATCTTGTGATTGAATTGTAAATCCAAATAAGTCTGTGTCATGTCTGAACTGGATCCCAGAAAAATTATGGTAGGTGTCGCCCCCATCTGAGTATACTCTTAAGAGTGAATCTTTATCGCCACTTGTAAAATTACCTATTTGTACGTTTCTGTCTGACCTTACTAATGTGGGGCTGTCTATGATCCAATCATTATCCGTACCCCCTAAAGTAGCAGTGTCAACCCCCCCTCCATAACTTCCAGTATGGTATAATTTACCTGTATTAGTGTCTATTAATACAGTACTATAATTTACTTGATCGGCATTTTCAGTTGTTATGTAGGCGAGGCTTGTACTTATTTCATTTAAATACGCAGCCTGTGCTTTTACCACACCCGAAGAAGTAATATGACTTTGGACATGAAGATCTTTTGTTATTAATGTACTGCCCTGTACAAATAAATTATTTTTACCATTTACAATAGTGTCGGTTCCTATAGAACATGTTCCTGGTATTATTAAATTTTGGGTACTTGGAAATGAATTTGCTAATTGTGGGGTATAACCATAATACTTAATTTCGTCAATACCATTTACATTATCAGGATTAGACCACCCATTTGCCTTAAATCCCATTCTGTACCACCTGTATGGGTTGGAATTATCAAATGTAAAGTCTCTTTCGGGGGAAGAAGATTCTGATAATTCCTCAGCTATAGGATACCAATTTACACCATCATATGATCCTGAAATTTGGACTTGTTTATGGTATCGGTTTGGTGTTGTGGGGTTGAATGTTAGGGTTGCTTTTGTTACTACATAATTAAGGATTGTAATACCTGTTATGTCTACATCTATAAAAGTGTATTCTGGATTAGAATTACTAAAAATATAATATGTACCCTGGTCGCTGTCTTCAACCCCTGAATTAAATACTTGAAATCTATTATTATACTCATCTTCAGTAAGAATAGAACTAGTTATGTAAGTATTATCTGCCTGAGTGTTTAATGGTAATAGTTGTGATTCTTGTACATACGAAGATTCTATTATTGGGTGGGTATTATCTATATTAGCATAACTTGCAGTACCTATTACATTACCTACTATACTCTCTGCAGTAATTGTTTTGGCTTCTATATGGCCAATGGTTTTTATATTGCCTCCTACATAAAGTGTGTCTGATGGGGTTTCATCTTCAGGGGGATTTATATGTAAGTGCCCTCCTATAATTTTTGTACCCCCATTTAAAGTAGTATCATAAAGGGTAGTAGTTCCTGTGACGGATTGGTTAAGGTCCTCAACATTTAGCCGTGAAAGAGCACTTATTTGGTTTGCTATTACTGTTCCACTTGCACTAATATTACCCCCAACTACTAATTTTTGGGTTGGTGTTATATTTCCTATACCAACATTTCCACTTGAAGACACTAAAAATAGCGTTTGGGCTGTTGCTATTTTAAATTTATCTACTTCAGGTCCCCCTAAAGTAAGGTTTCCTTCTTCTACTGATAAAGATTGGGTGTTGTTTATTGTAAGGGTGTTTGAGATTTTAATAGGTAAAGAAGATTCTAGGTAACTTTCTTCTATGGTCCAATCATCATCTCCTGTTGCTGTTCCCCCCGCTCCATAACTTCCTGTGTAGTGGATTTGGTTAGTGGTTGTATCATAAACTAATGACAATACACTAATACTGTGGGATGGTTGTTCATTAATTGTAGCGTTTAAATGACCAAATGAGCCTGTACTTGTAGCTATAATATTACCTGTAATGTCTATATTTCCTATACCTTCTATTCCTACTGAATTTAAATCTAATGGATCCCCCGCTAAAGCTACATTTTCAAATACAGTGTCTTCGGTTTCACCTGTTGAAATTACAGCGTTACCCCAATATAAAGTATTACCATAATTGTGGAGTATATTGGGTGTTTCTTTATTTTGATTAAATTGGGTGTCTGTTGCTGAGGGACCTAATATTATATGAGGATTATTAGTATCAGGATAACCTGCTTCAATTTTTAAGGCTCCTACAATAGATGCTGTGATTTGGGTGTTGGATTGGTTGTGGGGGAACCCTCCTCCTGCTCCTACAAATGCGAATCCATTTTGTGTAATTGTTTTAAAATCAATGTTACCTGCTATTACAAGATCCTTTTGAATGTTAACTTTTGAAGAACTTAAATTGATAACACCTTCTTCAGCTAATGAAATTAATCTGATTTCTTTATCAGCTACATTAAATAGTCTGTATCCATCTACATATAAATCACTTCCTCCTTCTGAATTATAATGACCAAATATTCTACCTGAAAAATTATCGGCCCCAGAAGATCCATCACCTTTTCTGTTGGTAAAATAGATAGGGTTTAAAGAATCTAATATAATTGATCTTTGATCCCCAGTAATGTCATTATAATTAGGGCTATCTGCTAAATATATACTACCCCCAAATTTAGCTTGATTACCAAAAATCTTACCGTTTCCGGTCATTTCAATTTCATCAGCAAAAACTTTTGCTGCATCTACATAATCAGTAGCAGTTAATTGATTAGATGTTAATGTAGTTATATTACCTTTTGTAGAAATTACATCTATTAAATTAAGTTCATCAGGAAAAGGTGCAATATTTGTAATTCCTAATTTATTAACAGAAGTTTCAATAGCTGTGTCAAAAAATGAAATCCCCCCAGCTTTTGCTGGATCTGGGGTATCATCAAAGGCTATGGTTAGGTGTTTTCTGTTTCCAGTTCCTTGGTTTTTATTTTCCCATATAGTTAAACCATGGAGATAATGATAATATTGAGTAGGGTTATTATTATCTATTAACCCCCCACTAACTTTTAATTCATAATATTTATATTTTTGCGGGCCCCCATCTATACTAGAAGTAGATTCAATAATATAACTAGAAGTATGAAAAGCAATACTTCTTTGATCTGTGGGATTTAAATAATTTTCGTGGATATTTCCCCCACCCTCATAAAATACATAAGGAAATTCAGGATCAGTATTTACTATGTAATTCTTTACATAATCTGAGTGGGGGTAATTTGAATTTAACATACCTTCTTTAATTGAAGAAGAATAGTAAATTGAAACCCAATTATCACCATCTATACTACCTAGTAATTCAATTGTATCTACACCTGGTATAGTTGAATTTGGTTGGTCTGCTACCTCTCCACCCAACCAAGATTCAGGATCTAAATAATCAAGGTCATTATTACTATGATATACTCCTATTTTTCCTATAGATATAGGTTTAGGGACTTGGAATCTATGGATTGTTGATCCCGAAAATGGAGCCGTAAAAGGGGCAAAACTTGTAAGGATAGGCCCGTTATTACTATAATTAAATAAGAACCCTCCTGAGGAACCTGAGCCATATATTGTAGATGCTAATCTCTCATCAAGTATAGGATGTTGAGATGAATCTAGTGAGTCTTTGTCTGAGTGTTGTCTAAATGATTTTGTAATTTCATTAAAGGACCCAGATCCTAATAGAGCTAAAAAGTTTCCTTCTTTAACTGAACCCGAGATTTTTAAACCAAATGATGAACTATATTCAATAACATCATTTTTATCAGTAGGTTCTATAGTGGTTTTACGATAATAATCATATGATTCTGGATGTAAAGAAGAAGGAAAAACAAATGGATTAATTCCTGATTGCCCTCCACCAGAACCCGCTGTGTCTTGACCATTGACAAATAATCCTCCTGATACAAAAACTGAACCTGTAAATTTATGGGTATGTTCCCCTGCATTACTACCAAATTCTGAACTCCCCGACACATCTGTAGAATCAACAGATGAAAAGCTTATCCCATTAAATGAAAGACCACCATCTATATTAACATTATTATCAACTTGAATGTTAGATGCTGTTATTGTAGTTAAAGGGTGGGAAAATCCTGTAGGTCCTATATATCTATAAGCATGAAGCCATAATGGGTGGGGGAAATTAAGTGTTACATCATCTCCAGGGCCATCTAAATCATCTGATCCTTCAACTGGACCATCTGCTCCTACTAATAAAATACCTGTTTTATAATCAAATACCCAACCTTCAAACGCCCCTGGTTGACCATTGGTATCAAGAGGGAGATCAAGATTTGGTTGATAAAAATCAACTGATTCTGATACAGGTGATATATTTGAAGTAAATACTTGTGCTGTATATGATCCACCAAATTTGGATGGATTTAAAAAATTGGTTAATATTGAAGACTGAGATACTGCATGTTGATTATATTTAACTTCAGTAAATGACCCTTTACCGTCGGTTGAAGTAGAATTATATTCAGTATTATATTCAGAATCTGTTATATATTCTTTACCAAATGCAGTGTATACTTGCCCACCTGTGTTTTTTACTTTTGTTAAAGGGATTATAACTTTTTCAATGTAAGGGTTATTAGTAAAACCGGTTTCAGTAATTTCAAAATTACCTCTAATTATTTTTTCCCTTATATCTGTAATAGGTGTGGTTCCATCATCTTTAAAAGGGGCTGTTTGCCAAGTTCTTGTTCTAAAGGGTTTTATAATATCTACTGAGGTTGATGCTCCTTCTTCGTCTAAATTAAAAGGTATATTATTGGTTTCAGTAAGGATATCATCTGGATAAATATTATATGATTTACCAAATTTTTCACTTGTAAGGAAAGATTGGGCGGTATGGGTAATACCGAATTGGGCTTTAAAAGATATTAATCTTTTTTCTAATTCTGAATATTGTCCTTCTGATAATGCCATTTATTTGTTTCTTACTTTATTTATAAATATAACTAAACGTCTTCTGCTAATTCTATTTTTGATATATATCCTGTGAATGCTTCTTTAAGTCTTACTTTTAATAAAACTATTCCATTTGTATAATCTCCTATATATCTGTCTTGGAGATTAACTCTAATTTGAACAAACCCACCGCTACTTAATTGGTTATTACTTACTCCACCAGTAAAAGATTGGAAGGATTTCCAACTTGTTGCCCCTGTAGGGGTACCATTGCTTGTGTTTAGGGTTGTTTGTGTAGTATTTTTACTACCTGCGTTTCTAGCTGGATTAGACCATCCTGATCCTGCATCTCCACCTTCAACACCTGGGGTTCTAACATCCATTCTAATATTCAGACCATCAAGACTATTTGTACTGTTTGGATTACCCCATATGTCCCCAAAAGCAAAATCTCCAAATACTTTTATAACAAAACTTGTAGTTTGACCAGTTGTATTAGGAACTTGCAATGCAGCATAATAAACTCTATCTCCTGTAGCACTACTGTAATTTACTATGTTAGGAAGGGTAGCTGTATAGTTTGTTGAAGGGTATACTAGTCTACCTTGGAGTGTTTGTTGTAAGTCTGTAGTAGATAAAATATTAGCTGACGAATCATAATCTGCATTTGATGAATTTAACCAGAAGCTTGCAAAGTTAGCTTTATCTAATTTACTATTACTTAAAAAAGTTGTTTGTTTCCATCTATAATCTTCATCATAGAAATATCTTATATGGTTTGTGGATTGTTGGTATCCATTTACATTTGTTGGTGTATACATAAATCTACCTATGTTTCTAGTTCCTATTAGATTGCTATTTTGTGTGTAAGATAAATTAAAATCCTTAAACCCTTGTAATGAATCAATTGAGGCTGCTGAGGGGAGGGATATAGCTTTAACTACAACATGTATATTAGCAGTATCGTTTTCAAGAGGAACCCAAGATTCATCATCTCCCCCAACCCATCTTAAACCCCTTCTGTTTCCTGGGTGAGAAATATCATGAACTTCATGAAGTAATTGTTGATTACCATTTTGTGTCTTACTGTCTCCTTTAATTATTAAGGTACCCTGAGCATTATAAACATTTTGGGTAAACATTATATGACTATTATGGGGGTATGTTTTACCTACTAAATTAGTAATACCCATTATACTTGAGGTAAACTCAATGTCTTTTTTAAGATAACTTACTCCTGAAATACTAAAAATAGGTAAGGAGGTATTGGGACCTGTTGAATGAGAAAGTTCTGTTGAAGCATTTAAATTAGCTGTAGTGTTTGGGTTACTATCATTATAATACCATTCAAATGTTTTCATTCGTTGATTTGTAGTACTATCACTAAAAGTGTGTTGAAGATCTAGGAAATTATACCCATCCCTTGGTTTAGATGGAATGCTTACATCTGCATCCCATGCTTGAAAACCATAAGGATATGAAGTTCCATAAGATTTTAGGTTTTGATATACATTATTAAAAGGGTATACTTTATTAACAGTTAATCCTCCTTGGGTGGTAGGGTAAGCAGATTGATTAGATGTTTTATTACCAGCATTAAATCTAGTGGATAAATTTACATTATTACTAGTACCATTATTTACTGTAAATGATACTGTTCCTTTATCCCCATGATTGAATGCTCTTTCTGATGTAGTATAACTTCCAAAATAATTTACCCCATTATGAGTGTTTAGGTCAAAAGTATAATCAGTAGAGCTTCCATTATGAACATCTACTATATAGTTTACTTGTTTTAATCCTTGTGGGTTTGATGGGGCACTACCCGAATAATTCCCATGAGATGATATGGCTAAAAGTCCAGTTGTTAGTGTTGGTAAATTGTGGAAAGATTTTCTTTGTTCAGTATCATCAGTTGACATTGAAACTGCTGTAGCTGGTATTGTGTATATGGTTTTTGTGTCTTTATCCTTACCATTACCTGTTAAAAGATTAGTAGCTTTGACTGTTACTGATCCTGATATAATTCTGGTTCCTGGGTTGGTTATATAAAGTAAAGCCTTTGATGGTGTTGAAGTTTTATTAGTTGCGGCTATAAAACGATAATTACTATGATTTTCAGTATAATCTAGTCTTATTTGACCCGTACCAAATGTTATACTATCATCTATTGTGTGGGTAGGCTCAACAACTGATAAATTATTATCTACAACCACATATTTTTCACCAGCATAACCACTATTACCTGGTGGGAATGTATAATAAACAGAATCTGAAGAATCACTAGTGTTAAATTTACTTGATGTGAGCTTACTTGTATTTAAAGAAATATTTAAGTCTGATTTTTGGGCCCCTGTAACTGTAATTTGTTTGGTTGCTGATGAGGCTGCAAATAAACTGGATCCCCCATCTACACTAAAGCTAGTTACTGCTGCACTTAATGTAAATGTTTTGGTTTCTGGGTTTGTAACTACTAAGCCATCTGATGTTGTGGATGGGTTTGCGGATAATTTAAGGGGGAAAAATTTAGATGTAAATATAATAAAATCACCATCATCTGTAAAACCATTAATGTCTGAAGAACCTTCCTCTAGTGTAATTGATAAAGGGAAATCATCATCTTGTCCTGTGATTGTTATAGTAGCAGAAGCTTTACCAATAGCTGGTTTTTGGATTGATGCTTTTACATAAATTTGAACTAGTTGGTTGCGGCTGTCTACATTAGGGTAGGTGTCATTTAGATTTGTATTTGTTTCAGTTGAAGATTTACCATGTAAAATTTGACTAGTATCTACACTAGAAATTATTTCAACTCCTTCAATTAAAAGAGGAGCTGAATCTTCCACTTTAATAAAGTTAGAGGAATCAGAATTTATTTGAATAAATCCATTTTCACTTGTAGGGGCGTGTACTGTGTTATTTAAAGCATTACCTTGTGGTGCTACTGTTAAATTGTATTGACCTAAAGTAAGTTCTTTTCCTATAAAATCTGAAATGTAGGATGTTTGGAGTCTACCATTAACGTAATTAGAAATTATAGAACTCATGTTTGCTGAGCTAGTGCTAAAAGTAAGTTGGGGCCCAGTAATACTATTAGCATCTATTTCTTGACGTTCTGATATAGTTTCAAATGTAATTCTAGTTACAAGATGATGATCTGATACGTCCTCATCTAGTGGGTCTGTTCCAAAGGAACTAAATCTAGCGAATTGCCAAGAAATATCTATTCTAAGGCTGTTTGGTATTCCATTTGCTGTTTCGAGTTCTACTTCTTGGGGGAGTGTTATAGTTTTAGCATCTAAATTAGCATTTACTAAATCTCCTACTGTTTTAAAATTTTCATTATATCCATCTTCATCTAAATAGGTTGCAAAGGAGTTGAAATGGCTGTCCCCATCAATTCTTGTATCATTATATACCCCATAACCTAAATCGATATTTGATCCGTTTGATTTTCCGATTCTCATACCCCATTGGTATAATTGGCTATCATCTGCACCCCTATTCTTAAATTCTATTTTTAAGATTTTTATTCTAGTGTCAGTATTTGCAGCTAACTCCATAAGATTTGTAAGATCTAAATAACCTGTAAATCTATTTTCTCGCCCACTATCATAACCTGTTCCTTGATTGGTTATAAATTTATTAAATCCTAATATACCATTCTCAACTCTAGGACCTGAAACCGCCACATCAGAATATCTCGCAAATGTAGAATTATCAACTGCCACCCCAAAATAAGAAGGATGAGATGTTTCAGCAAGATCTCCTGATTCTACAGTAAATATATTACGGTTTGGGTCTGCATCTCTTGCGTATGTTGTAGCTATTCGGGTAAAATTATGATGTAATGGACCTATAGGTTCAGTTACAACTGCTTTAATTCGGGTTCTTGAAACTGAATCTAAATCTGAAGCATTTTGGCTGGTTGCTCTAGTTGTTGTTTCTCCGGGTAATATACTTCTTATGTGGGTTCCAGGGAAGGATGTATTACTGGAGTTGAGTCCTGCAGCTACATTTGAATTACCTGAGGTTTCTATTTCTACTTCTTGTATTTCGATTTCTGTTTTTTCTGTGTCAAAAACTTTTACAAATGTAGTAGTAGGACTTCCTAATATTTGGGTAGTATTTGTTGTATAATTAGCATTATTACTAATATCGTTAAAGTTTTGAGATGGTGTTACACCTATACTATAATCTCTATTACTGTTTGCAGGAGTAGCTAATTGGTGACCTCCTTGTTCCCATGAAGTAATAAAAGTTGTAATTTTATCTTTTGTGTTGGGATCAATTGTAGTTATACTACTGGAAAGAGTTCCATTATCACTACTAACAGGATTAGAAGGATCAATAGTAACCTTTGTGGCCATATTTGCTTTAGTCCCATCAGATTTTAGATGAACTATTTGAGAATCAAAAGTAGACTGTGCAGGTCCAGGTGGTTCAGTTATAGTACCTTTTACTCTAAATCTTGCAACCGATTGTGAAGAATATAAAGCTACTTGGTCATGACCACTAAAACTTGAAGAATTTTTATTAAGTTTTCTGCTATTTCCATATAATACTGTTCTTAAAGAATTAGTAGTACCTATATTACTATGACCGTGGGTTTCAATTTCTGTAACTAGGTTACTAAAAGTAGTAGCAGGTACAGGGTTTACTTGAATAGTAGAGGTGCTAGTAACTGAGTCTTGTGTTACTGATGTGGAAGTAATAGCAGAAGTATAAAAGGTAGGGGATAATTCGAAATTACCTGAAGGTAATTTTATTCCCATAAATTCGGACACATAAGTACTTACTAATAATTCTTTTCCTTCTTGAGAAGCATCTGGATGACCATGTTCTGTAGTGTATTCACTAGTAAATGAATTTATAGTTCCTGATTGGTTTGTAGTATTTTTGGTAAGATGAATAAAATTAGTGGATCCTTGGGTGGTCCCACTTTCTTTAGCATTAATTTTTACTCTAATGTTATTATGATCTGGCCCAAAAGGTTCTATTACTTTAGCTTTTATTCTAACTCGTACTCTAGATTGATCTATGTAAGTATTATAGTTATCAATAGAATTATCAGGGAAATAAGTGTTTATTTCATTAGTTAATAATGTTTCATCTAAACCATATACTAAATCTACTATACGATTATTTTCTCCTGCTTTAACTTCACTATTAAAACTACTTTCAACTTCTAATTCAATGTCTTGAATTAATACATTAGGGCATCTATTAATAATTAAGGTACTAGGAGTAGAATTTGGTGTAACTACATGGTGATTATGGTCACCGTGTTTTGTGTGGGATGAATTTTGTGCATCAGCTGTAACAGTAGTTCCTCCTATGTAATAAGTTTGGGATGAAACCCCCCCAGGTATTGGGATTCCTGTTAGTAGTTTTTGATCATTTACATCTAAATTAGAGTATGTTGTATCATCGTCACTAAATTGATATGCTAATGATTGATTTCCTGCAAATTTAAAATATCCTAGTGTTTCTGTGGTTGCATCACTTTCATCAATAGTAGATGTAGTGGATCTTAATACTCTAATAATAGTTGAATGGTCATGATCTACAGTAATACCTCCTGGTTCTGTTATGTCGGCATTTAACTTTAATTTAACTATATCGTTATGGTATCTTGAATCATATTGAGTATTGTCTGATAAAGTAGTACTATCATATAAAAGAGTGTGGGTAAGTGTGGTGTTATCCCCATTAAATTTAGCTGTTATATTTTCTATTGTAGCTACAGGAGGAGCTTTAACTATAACACTGTAATCTCCCGTGTCTGTTGCTGTATATGCATCTGTTATAGTAGCAGTAAATGGTTCTGTTAGGTTTGTATGTGTCCCTATATGATTAATATTACTAAATTCATTTGCATAATTAGTTAAATTTAGGCCTAGGGTTAATTTTGATGAACTATTAGATAATCCTGGTAAACCATCACTAGTAACTTGAATTGCATCTAACCCATCAATAGTTGTTTGGGAGGATTCAGGGTTAGTTAATGCTAAACTATATTGTTGGGTTCCTGTGGTTCCTTGAGGGGTGTTTCTAGTGATTGTAAAATCAGAAATATAATCTTGCCCTATTTCATTATTATCTTCACTAACATGGTTTTCATCAAACGACTCAGTAAAATGTAAAGTTACGGAAGCTTCGATAGAATCATGTTCTGGTTGGAGTGTGAATGATGTCCCTGTGTTTGGTTTAATAGTTGGTACAGCATTTACAAATGCTCTTAAAGTTACTGTGTGGTATACTTGATGGGTTTCTCCCCCTGCACCTGTTTCAGCTGCATATATTAAATATCTATGTGTGCCCGCTGTTCTTTCTTCTTCAGATGAAGGGGTGTAAGTATCACTAGTTCCTTGTTGAACAGTAACTGCAGCTTCCCCATCATTTCCTATTTTTACAAAATTAAAATAGTCGGGGGTGAAATCATCTATACCTTTTGCTTTGATTGATACAATACCATTTTGTACAATATTAGGTGATGTTTCAGACACATAATTGTCAGTAGTTATGTTTATAAAATGATCTTGGGATATATCTTGATTAACTCCTTCTACAGTACCCGCAACTAATTTAATTGAAGGGCCTCCTGTAATAGGGTCACCACTTAAATTAGTAAAACTAGTAGCAGAAACAGTTCCTAATACATTAAGATTTGCGGAATTAACTGAATCCCCTACCTCAATACCATTAAAAAATTGGGCTACTGATCCTGATTGGACGAATAAACTACTTGTATATCTTTGTTTTCCTGCCATTAATTAATTGTTACTGTAGTGCCTTTTACTACTGTTTCTTTTGTAATTTTATTACTAGCTATTATTAAATATTCATATATACCTGGGGCATCATAAGTTCTTTTATAATTAGGTATTCCTATTAAACCATTACCCGGTCCTTTTTGCACAGTTTTCCATGTACCTGGGGGGATAATTTCATCATTATTTTCTACAAAACAAAATGTATCAAAATCCCCGGATGTTTCTATGTTTACTAACTCTCCTACATTGGCCACCCATTCTGTGAAAGTTCCATCTTCTAATTTTTTTCCTACTAATAAAGAAGAAATCGTAGAAGTAGAATTTGATGATATTCCATTAAAATTATCAGAAGCTATAGTTCCATTTACAACTAAACTACCGGTTGTGTTGATTCCATTTAGAAATTGAGCAGTTGATCCTGATTGGACAAATAAAGAACTTGATATTTTGTGTATACCCGCCATAACCTACATTTTTCTAATCATTGCCTTAATAGTATAACTTTTTCCTTCTCCATCTTCTATCGCTTGGGCAATTATTTTACCAAACAAGCGTTTACTATAAATATGTTTAGGGTTGATTCCCTTACCATGACCTTTAACTTTTGATGTGATTATATAATCACCTGCTTTGATTTTTCCTGTTATAAGAATAGGTTCAGCTCCTAACACAATTGGGTAGTTTCTACCTTTAGAAACGACACCCATAACTAATAAGTCTGCGTTTTTTTCACATGGGTGTAATGCGCCATCTTTTAGGGATAAAATGGTACCTTCTTGCATTTGATCGAGTCCTTCCGTTTCTAAATTAATCTCGTGGATACCACCAAAGAATGTGTTTACAGCAAAGAGATCATTGAATTTTTTAGTGCTAGAACCTATATTACGAGCATTATCTGTACTGTCAGGAAGTATATCAGTAGTTATATTTTCTAAATTAGCAGGTAAATCTATATTAGATATTTTATCATCTACATAAGTTTTTACTGCTTTTTCAGTAGGGAACTTAACATCAGTTACATCAGATAATGTAGTGTCTGTAGATTTATTAGCAGCATCTTCTTTAAGAGCTATATTACCTGTATTAGCAGATATGTCAGTTTGATTATTAGTTACATCTGATTGTAAAGCTAAACTACTAAAGTCAGTCCCATTAACAGATAAACTACCAGTAACTGAAACAGATCCTGTAAATTCGTGGGTTAAATCACTTGGGTATACAGAACCTTCGCCCCCTTTAACATCTTGGAATACACCATCGACTTCAATAAAAGAAGAACCACTTGCAACTGTACCAAATGCTGTACTACCTGTTGTGGTAGCTATGTTGGTTTGAATAAAATTAAATCCATTAAAACTTAAAGCACCATCTAAAGCTATATTACCATCTGCATCTAAGTCGCCTTCTACTTTTACTCCTGAGGCTGTTATGTGTAATGAACCAGATTCAGGTATTATATGTGGAAAGGTAGTTACAATTCCCGTTTCGGTTTCAATGGAAGACGAGAATGTTTTATTATAATCAATAGTATATTGTTTAGGATAATCTCCTGAACTTGAAAAAAATAAATGTGATGACGCTGTTACACTTGTTAGCGATATATTTTCATTTAAACCAACTGTAGATACAGTAGATGCATTATGTAGTATATAAAGATCTGCTGTATTATAATAAGCAACACGGGAGACACCATCTATCGTAAATTGATTTACTTGGTGATTACCTATTATATTACTAAAATGGATAGTTCTGGCGACATTTTGACCATCCTGTTCTGCAAAAGTAGGATCAATGTCTGTTATTACGTGATCTGAGGTGTCTCCATCGGAGAATTTTAATCTTACAGTAGTTCCTACATTTAATCTTCCACTTTCAAGTTCTTTATAAAAACTATCAGGAATTTCTCGGGGGTGGTAAAAAAGACCCTCACCAGAATTTCTAGCGTGAGTAGTAATAGCCGTTTTTTCTATGATATTCTGATCGTTTTCTATTAAACGGACGGTTTCTAAAATGAGGAATTCTTTTTGCTCTTGAGAACTTCCTTCTATGTTAATATTACCCCCAGAAAGGACAATAGAACCACCTGACCCCCCTGAACCTACATTTGATGAGTCTATTTTTACAAATTCACCTGAAGAGGATACTCCTAAAATATAATTGGATTTATCGACGGTAGGAACATTACTAGCGGTGAATGTGGTTGCTGCTATTGAGCCTTGACTAGCGCTTATGTTACCTGTAGTTATTATGTCTCCACTAGCGCTTATAGTGCCCGAGGCTGTTATGTTTGTTATTGATATATTTTGGGAGAGGTTTACTGTAGAAATTGTAGATGCACCTAATAGAAGATATACATCATTGTTTATAAATTGGGGGGCCTCTCTTTGTTCTTCAGCCCAAGTAATGGGTTCAGTAAAATATAATTCTCTAGTTAATTCAGGGGTTGAATCATCTTCAAAACTAGGAACTATACTATCTATTGTTTTATCAAATGTTAAACCATCAGGAAATTTAATTCTGATTTTACTTCCTACTTTTAATCTTCCCTCATTAAGTTCATTATAAACCCTTATATTGTCTGTTTGGTTATCACCTTCAACAAAATCAGTTCTTATAAATGTATTACCATCTTCTTTTCTACCACCAATAATAAAACTATCAGTAAGGAAATATTCTTTATCTGTTCCCCCACTACCTGATACATTAATGTTAGTTCCGGGTAAAACAATTGTGCCTCCTGAATTTCCACCTACTACATCAGATTGATCGATTTTTATAAATTCACCTGAGGATGAAACCCCCAAATAAAAGGGCAATTTATTAGTAGTAGGAATACCACTGGCTGTGATACCTGAAGCTGATAAAAAACTAGTTGTAAGGGTACCTGAAATAAAAGCAGTAGAAGAAGATATATATCCACTAGCGCTGACATTACCTGAAATAGTTACATCATGTAAGGCCGCATTACTACCGCTAGTTATTATTTTTTTCCACTGTTGAGCCACTTAGAAGTTTATTTTTTAGTTGTTACCTCTTTATCTAACTTTTGTAACTTCTCATGTTCTTCAACTAATTTGGTTAAAATAGTTGTTATAAGAGGGGCCTCAGCTCCTTTAATGTTAAATTCAGAAACTGCTTTATGAATAGCAATAATTTCTCTTAATTCAAACTTTACCATAACTTATTACTTTAATTGGTTTTGTAATTTTGCTGTAATTGAGTATACTGTTTGGAGATCTACTCCTTTAAATTCTGATTTACCTATTAAAGTTATTAAATATTTTAATTCATTCTCATTTAGTTTAGTAAGTTCGTTTTTTTGTGTTTGTTTTTTTTGTTTGTCTAATAATCCCATAACTTTGTTTTTTATTAAGCTGTATAAATCCATATGTCGTTCGAATTGTCTATTACCATTTCTCCTGATCCAAATTGAACATTAGTGTTTCCTGTTCCTGTAGATGTAGTTAAAGTGGTTCCTGATATATCAAGATCTCTAACTGTTACTACATGTCCCGCTATTGTTCCATTTCCTGAAGATCCCACATTATTAGTACCTATAGTGTTAGGTACTGATTTTGCAATATTTACTCTACTATCTGAATCATCATGGTACAAGGCAATACCTATTCCATCTTGGGCACCTTGTTCAAATATAATACCTGCATCAAAATTTGATGAAGCATTACCACTACCCGAACCAAGTAATATAAATCTATCTTCAACATGGAGTTGGGATGTGTTTAAAGTAGTTGAAGTACCATTAACTGTTAAGTTCCCATCTATTATTAGGTTATCTAACGTAGTGTTTCCATCTACAGTTAATGTACCATCAATGTTAACATTTTGGTTAAAATCTGCGTTACCATTAATAGTATGACTATCACCACTTACATCCCCTATTGTAACATTACCATTTAAATTTGTTGTTCCCGCAATTGCAATATTCCCTGCTACATCTAGGTCAGTTGTAATATTTAAATCATTAATAGTAGTTGTACCCGTAAGAGATAAATTTGAGGCATTTTGTGTAAGAGTAATAGTATTATTTGTTACTCCTACTGTTAATCCCCCTTCACCTGTAAATGTAAGGGTTTCTCCCCCCGCAAATGTGTCTGTAGCTGAACCATCAGATATAGTAAATCCTGTTGATATTGTTTTATCAGAAACACCTGTAATACGACCTTTAGCATCAACTACTATTTCAGGTATTTTGGTAGTACTACCGTAAGTGCCCGCGGTTACAGTTGTGTCGGATAATTTAGCGTCTATAACCGCACCATCTTCTATTTCTCTAGATGTTATTCCATTTTCTGCTATTCCTAACCCATTATCAGTTTTACTGAAAGTAGAACCTGAAGTAATAAGTGTTATATTTACATCTGATGATCCCCCATATCCGGCTTCAGTTGCAGGAACACCAGAGGTAGCTATTCTAAGAGTATTAGTACCACTAAGTGTCTTAATGTCTGTGTTTGCTATACTTACACTACCACTAATTATAGGAGCATAAAAAGTTGCTGTTGAATCTGTAGTATCACCACCAAATTTTAAATCATCATTAAAAAATACTGAACCAGTAAATTTGTGTGTATCTGAAGATGCATCACCAAATACTGTACTTGATGTTGTTACTAAACTTGTAGCTGCTTCAAAATTAATTCCTTCAAAAGATAAAGTTGTAGTATCTATATTACCATCTACTACTAAACTAGAGGCTGATATATTTAATGTTTGCTGATCAGCTGTACCCCATCCTGCCGGGTGAATAGAATGAATATCACCCCCATTTAATGTAGAAGAGCCAGAAAATAATAGACTACCTGTTAATTCTATATTAGATAATTTAATGGTATCATCTAGGTTAACGGTTGCAACTGTAGGGGTTGTAATTAATTGGAATAGTTGGGCTGATGGAGTTGATGTAATGTCCGCAGTAAATGTTAAACCTCTAAGAGTTGTTTGTTCTTCTACGGTTATTTCTGTGGATGTTACTGTTACATCTTGAGTAGTTCCATCTGAATATTTTAATCTAACGCTATCTCCTGCTACTAAAGATCCATCTTGAATAACATTGTCTAAGAAATGGTCATTATTCGCTACTGATTGTGTAACACTGTTTAGCTTAGTATTTACAAATCCCAAAGAATATTCTTGTATATCTTCAGCTGTACCCGTAATGTCGATGTTAGTTCCTTCTTTTACTATAGAACCACCTGATCCCCCACTTGTACTTACATCTGATTGATCAATTTTAATAAGTTCTCCTGAAGATGAAACCCCTAAATAAAAGGGTAGAGTATTAGTTGTGGGAATTACACTAGCAGTAATATTTGACTTTAAATGTATACCCGATGAAGTGAAAACTGTTTTGTAGGAATCACCTAATAATAATGTATCTCCACTAATAGAGGCAAAACTACTAGTATGAAGGCCATAACCATTACTTGAGGTAATAGTATTTGTATCTATGCTATTTGCATTTTGTATATCACTCTCATTTAAATTAAAAGGAATAGCTGAGGATGCTGTTTGGATTTGTGATCCAGGTGAGGGTATAGCACCTTCATTTAAACCTACAATAGCAACAGATTGAGATAATCCTGAACCACCTACAGTATTACCGCCTGACTCTTTAGCATAAGATGAACCTGTAAATATATTACCACTACCATCTATTACTAAAGGAGTAGTTGAAACACTACCTGATATTGCAGTAAATTCTAAAGGTGAACCCGCAGCGTTGGTTGATAGGGCACTTATTTTGATGTGGTCTAGTTCGGCTTCACTACCCGATACTATTACTTTTTTCCAATTTGCCATTTTAATTTTGTTTTTTTATTATCCTACTGATTCTGATATAACTGCTTGTCCATCTTTTGGTTGATATATAAATACTTCATCATCATATCTTTTTAAGAACATACATGATGCTATTGGGTGGTGATTCATAAAAGTTAAGGTACCTACTCCTTCTTCTCTTTCTTGAGATGCTGTGTAATTCATTATAGTACCATCTACAACCTGGGCAAATGGGTGTTTAAATACCCCCATTACAAAGAAACTACTTGAATGGTTTGTGCTGCTTCCTCCTGAAAATACAGATCCTGTCATTTGGTCTTTACTTTCTTGACTAAAAGAAGAAGAATGCACATAATACCCTTGGTCAGCAGGTACAGATAAAGCACTATCCTTCCAAAGATGACTAGCATTTGCATTATTACCCTTTTGACCAAATCTCCTTAAAGATGTATTCATATAAGGAAGTTGGTGGTTAGAAGCATTTCCTGTTTGGTTTCTTAATTCATCTCCTGTAAAGTGACCAAATGAAGTAGTAAAACTACTTGTAAAAGTATGGTTTAACCAATATAATGTACGAAGTTCACCTGTACCTATAGCTTCACTAGATGAAATTGAACCAGTTACTAGGGCTTTTGTTGTTGTCCCAGTATTTAATTTATGCATGTTTTCTGGATAAGAGGTAAAGTAATATGAAGATGACCTTACATTTGCATAAGTGTATTCGGGGGGGTAATATATAACTATTTGTTGAGGGGTAAAAGCTACATTTGCACCTGTATCACCCCCATAACTACTTTCACCTACAGAGAATTCTCCTTCTCCTTCTATAACTCCCTTTTGTACTGAGAATATGAATTTTCCATCTGTATCATCTCCTGAACCATTAGGATTAGTACCGTTATAGAATCTAGGAGCCAAGCTATTGCTTTCAAATAATGCTCCTATAAAACTACCACTAGTTACCCCAAAATCTGCTGCTCCTGAAAAACTTGCAGTTAATGCAAAAAAGCTTGATGTATTATTAGAGCTAGTCATTTCGATTGAAAATCGAGGAACCGGTTTAGCTTGCACATAATAAAATTTACCTGCAGAACCACTACTAAAAGTTGCGTGGGCCGTAAATGATCTTGTAAGATGTGATTTACTTGCTGCTACTAAAGCGTCTGTTGATGTTTTTTGTAGAGTATCTCCAAAATCACCACTATCATCTAATTCATTAAAATTAAAGAAAAAATGAGCATTAGTAAAATTACTAGATGAATTAAAGTAAGTTATTTTTCTTTGTCTTGGACTCCCCGCAGCGTCAGTAGCAAGACCCGGAGCTTCTAATAAAGAAAGAGAAGCTGTAATTGGTTCTATAATGTCGGTTCCGGAACCTACACTACCTGATTCAAAAGGGGCTGCTAGTATACCTACATATGCATCACTATTAGGTATATTACTTACAGCATTTCCTATTTGTGAAAAAAAACTAGCGCTAATTTGCTGGTAAGAAGCTGAATTAAATCCTGCTGTTTTTTGAAGAAAATCATTCATATTATCTCTAAAAACGGATGCTGTTATATAAACCCCAACTTCTTTAGATGCACTATCTACTTCTACAATAACGGCATCATCAGCATAAAAATTAGCTCCAAGATTTTTATCTGAAGCTGATAGGATTAAGTCATAATTAAAAAACCCGCCATTGGTTTTTTCTTTAGCACCTTGTCTTAAAACTGAGGGGGTTTTTCTATATAAATCTTTATGTTCAATCCCCGCGGATGATGTGACTGCTGTAAAAGTTTTTCCTTTTAAATTATCAAATGCCATGTTTTACTTTATTTATTTATTATAAATATAAAATTGTTTAAGAATCAACTAGTCCTATAAAAAAATCACTACCACTATATAAAAAACCTCCTTCTACGGCTAAAGGAGTATATAAAAATTCATCGAATATGATTAAACCTTCAGAATTTACTGTTATAGGTGAACTACTTCCCGAACTTATTATTAATATATTATTAACACCATCGCTTGTAAGATGTGATATGGAGGCTGAAAGTACGTCTGCAAATATAGTATCAGAAACTATTAGTGAACCTGTTATAGATGCGTTTCCATCAAGTGTACCATCCCATTCATCTGAGGAACCCCCCGAAGATGTTATACTAGTAATGTTTTGAACTAATACTTGATTTTCAGTTATTTCAACTATGTTATTAGTAACTATAGCCTCAATAATAGCAGGTTCTTCTCCTGGTATTTCTATGATTGTATTGTCAGATGATGATTCTACTACTACTATATTAGTATCAGCCGAATCTGCCGATGATTCTAATATTTCAATTATAGCAGAACTATCATCGACTACTTCTAGCCTACCACTCCCAATTTCAACTATCTCTAGCTGAACAGCAGATTCTTCTATTATTTCAATAATATCTGCCACTTAATGGTTTATTTTGTTACTTCTTTAGATAATCTGATTTTTCCTTGGAGAAGACGAGTTACTGTGCCTAAATTATCAATTTCAATGTCATATATTGCATTACTAAAGGACATAGCTGTTGTGTCTAGGGCTGTGATTGTAAGAGTAATAACGTTACTATTATCTCCACTACCTACTGTGAATACACTACCATTTGCCGTAACTGTTTCTGATAAAGATAATATTGGATCTGTAGAGTTTATTGTTTCTCTAATCTGCATTCTAATTTCATAATCAGTTAAAGGTATACTTCCCCCATCTGAATCTTTATATTTGAATTGTCGTGTAAAAGTTGCTCCTTGTTCGATTGTAAAATTATATATTCCAGCTGCCATAATTTAAATAGATTTATTCTATAATAAATATAACAGAAAAATAGACGAATTACATAGCTGTCAAACGATCAAACACATCATCGATAGCTTCATGACGGTGGTTGTCTTCTAATGCTCTTTTGTAAACATAATCAGAAGCCGAAATTTTAGCTACATCGTGAATTGCTGAATAATTGATGTCTTTAAGGTCAATTTGTTGGTTGTCACCACAGAATATCATGGTTGAGTTTTTTCCTAACCTTCCTAAAGCCATTCTTAATTGTGAGCGAGTTAAATTTTGAAATTCATCCACAATAACAACACTGTTTTCGAATGTACGTCCTCTAAAGTGAGCCAATGAAACTAATTCAATAGACTCGTCTTTTTCCATACGTTCTAATGTGTCAGGTTTATTGTATATTTTTCGCATGTTTGAACGAATAGGAACAAGCCAGGGTTCCATTTTTTCCTTTTCGGATCCTGGTAAAAATCCATTGTCTTCAGTGGATACAGTAGGTCTTGTTATAATGATTTTATTGATCATTCGTTTAAAGAACATGTCTAAAGCTACTTGACATGCTAACAAGGTTTTACCTGAACCCGCCTTTCCAACTATAAAGTTGTATGGATGGTGTAGGATTGCTTGTTTTGCTGCTTTTTGTTCTTCGGAAAGTGTTAGAGAAAATTTAATGTTGCCTTTTGGTGGGGTTTTCTCTGTGTTCAATTTAGCCATATTTTATGAAACATTTTGTGATACATATAAAAAAAAGAGCCGCTAATGCGGCTCTCTTAAAAATCAATGAAATGATTTCTTATAGTTGATCTAAGTCTCTAACTAAGATTTTACCATAGAAGTCAGGACGAACCATTTTCTTAGCG
>Ga0206126_10002069_pt1 | contig 22814 bp, 19 predicted proteins | sample Helgoland_Spring_5_FD_148621 | JGI IMG/M metagenome (GOLD analysis project Ga0206126, IMG submission 148621) | Pelagic subsurface seawater microbial communities from Kabeltonne, Helgoland, North Sea - Helgoland_Spring_Bloom_20160412_1 | ecosystem: Environmental > Aquatic > Marine > Epipelagic ...
ATATTTCGCATGAAAGTTTGATGAGAATTTGGGACAGATTGAAGCAGTGGCTTGAGGAAGAGAGTAAATCTGCTGATATGTACCTGAATCTTTCTGAGGCGGCACGAAAGTTTCAGGAAGGAAAGTCGAGTTTATGGCAAATGCCAGATTTACAATTGGCTATCAATTGGCGCATTTCTAACCGGCCAACGATTGTTTGGGCAACTAGGTACGATGAAGCTTTTGAAAGAGCCATGGTTTTCTTGGAAACTTCAGAGCGTGCCCATGAAAATGAGCAAAGAAATAAGGCGCTTTTACAAAAAAGGAAAGTAAAGAACAGTAGAATTCTTGCATTGGTTTTTGGTGCTTTTGCCGTTTTGGGAATATTTTTAACATTGTATTCAGTTACGCAATCGAATTTGGCAGAAGATAATGCAATAAAAGCCAAAGGAAGTGCCGCTGAGGCATTGATTAGTGCCGAAAAGGCAAAAGAAGAGGAGAAAAAAGCCTTATCGGCCTTAGAGCAAGCAAAATTAGCTGAGCGAGAAGCAAATATTCAAAGAGATAGTGCTACAGTTGCTCAGAAAACTGCAGAAATAGCTAAAAATGAGGCAGAAATAGCTACTCAAGATGCTATTCTACAAAAGACCTTGGCAGATTCAGCCAAGATAGAAGCGGTTGTACAGCTAGACAATGCAGTGTTACAAGAAAAAAGAGCTCTTCAGGCTCAAGAAACATCAGAAAAATTACGGTATCAAGCTGTAGCTCAATCTATGGCGCTTAGAGCTATAGATGTACCGGACGATCAATTGAGAGGGGTTATAGCCAAACAGGCTTATGATTTCTTTATTGCTTACAAAGAGCCTGATAAGGAATATAACGGTGATATTTATGCGGGAGCTTATTATGGAATAAAGGGCTTATTGAAATTAGATCAATATGAGAAAGCCCCAGAAGAGGGTAGAGATGCAGCTACTTTTAAGGCGGATTCCGCTTTTAATCAATACCATGGGCATACCCAACCAGGGCCCGGCAGAGAGGTGGTCAATGTACGTAGTGTAGCTTTTTCGAAAGATGGCTCTAAAATGTACTCTGCCGGTGGTGATGGCCGATTATTGCAATGGGACTTTGACGATAGATCATATATTGAGGTTTACGAACAATCCAATGTTAATCGTGTGGTGAACATAAGTCCAAATGAACGCTGGCTTGCTTTAGGAACGAGCGAAGATGAAATTGATCTTTTCGATTTAGATGATATTCTTAAAGAACCAAAGAAACTTGAGGGTCATCAAGGTGCTGTATATGACTTAGTGTTTTTTGATGGAGATTTTGGATTTGCCAGCGTCGGTGCAGATAAAAAAATACTCATTAATAGTTATCGAGAATCTATTTTATTAGCCCAGTTGGAGTCTACAACAAAAACTATAGCGATATCTCCTGATGGGAAATATTTAGCGGCTGGTTCAATGAACGGAGAAGTCATTTTATTTGATGTTGAGGGAGTGGAGGAACCCAAAAAAATTATAAGAAAGGACATGGAACAAAAGCCTATTCTTGATGTAAAGTTTAGTTATAATGGTAAATTCTTAGCAATTGGAGGGCTAAACATAAATAACGGTTTAGGCTATGCATTCATTTGGGATAGAAAAAACAATACGCAGTATGGTCCAGAGCTGATGGGTTTTTCAGCGCAAGTAAATGATGTTGAGTTTTCAAAAGATGACTTTTTGCTTGCTGTCTCAAGTAATGATAATTCAGTAAGGTTTTGGGATCTGGATCCAGATAATATTTATGATCTACCAACAATCATTTACGATCACAAGGGTTGGGTATGGGACGCGAGCTTTCATCCAAATGGAGGATATTTGGTAACTGCGGCCGAAGATGGATTACTTAGGAGATTTCCCCTAAAGCCAAATAAGATGGTTGACGATTTGTGTAATTATATTTCTCGTAATATGTCGGACATTGAATGGCGTCAGTACGTGGGAGATGCGAATGAAATTCCTTGGGTAGAGACATGTAAGGGGATGATTAAGCCTATTAATGAAGCTTCAAATTCTAAAATTCAGGTTGATAGCTCAGGTATAAATGAAAGAAATTTAGAATCAAATGAGAGCTCTAAATCGAAAAATTAGAAGAATTAGTGGGTGCTTTTGAGATAAGATTAGTTGCCGTATTTTTTTTGTTATTCTCCACATTTTTTGTATCAGCACAGACATGGACTCAGAAACTGTTGATCGCAGAACGAGATTATGATGCAGGTAGATTGGTGAATATTGTAGATAATATTTCGGGAGGATTTGAAAAATCTTTGGGTGAAAAAGGATATACTCGAGAGGAGAAAATAAGAGCACTCAAACTGATTACTAAGGTTTATATATTTATGGATAATGAGTCTAAGTCAGATGAGTCTATGATCAAACTGCTCAGGGCTGATAAAGAGCATAATCTAGATCCCAAAGTCGATCCGGCTGAGCTATACGATTTATATAGGAAATTCAGGTCTCAGCCTATTTTTAGAATCGGTTTAAGGGTAGGTGTGAATAAGAGTTATCCCAATATTATTAATACCTTCGGTACGGGAAATACAGGAATAGTATCTAAAATTTATAATGGTGTAGGAGAATCTCCTAATGAAGCCTCGGTAAATGGAGGATCTGGTACTGGTTTTTTCATTAATGCGATGGCAGAGCGGTATTTAGATTGGGGTTTGGAAGTAGGGTTAGGATTAGAATTTCGTAATTCTCAATACAGCGTAGATAATTATATCACTTACGGAGATAGTCTTCAAGTCAATGGGATCAATGAGATAGCCCAATTTGCTGTTTTATCAACAATGGTTACCCATCAACAGTCCTTTTTTAGGGTTCCATTGCTTTTAAGATATAATTTTAAATATGACTCAGATAACAGCTTTGTTCCCTATATAGCTGTAGGGGCTAGTTATGATTATTTATTGGATGCTAAATATTCAGAAGGTAATCGAACAGGAGGGACTGAATACAAATTTGATTCGGATCTTTCTTTAAAAGAATTAGATCTCATCGCCAAAAATAATTTTTCTGTTTTTGCATGTATAGGATTAAAGATGCGCATCAAAACACATTTTTTAACTTTTGAAGCTAAATTTAATAAGGCACTGCTAAATTATATTAACCCTAATAATCGATGGAGTAATAATCCGCTGTCTACTTACGACTTGGCATTTGTTGAAGATGATTTCTCATTGGATATGCTTTCTTTTTCTTTTGGTTATACCTATTCTATTTATAATCCTCAGAAACTCAAGGAATTTAAATGATAAGAAAGTATTCTATACTTGTTTTATTGATACTTGTCTTAATGGCATATAGTTGTGTGGTTGAGCCAGATTATGGACCAAGGCCCGTAGACACTTTTATTAAGTATTATGGAATTTCAGGCTCTAATGAGGTGGTTGATATGATCAACTCAAATCAGGGCAATTTAATCATTCTGGGTAATGAGGAAAGTTCAGCGTCTGGAGCCTCAAAAGATATTGTGATTCTTGAAATAGATACAGTTGGGAATTTGATTAAAAAAAAGACCTTTGATATTCAATCGTTATACGCGGGTGAAAGCTCGTATAATTTTGAAATTACTGATGATGAAGCGGTTAGAATCAAAGCTATAGATGGTGGGTATTTACTTTGCGCCAATTTTACGGCAAAAGATGACAAGATCAACGGGTTAGGATCGAAAATTTTCTGGTGTGAACTAGATGATAATTACAATATTATTGGCAAGCAGGTTATCAGTGATGCAGACTATTATTGGGAAGTGGGTGATATTATCAAATTGAGAGATGGCAATATCGTTATTGCAGGAGCTACAAATAAAAAAGAAGATGGAGACAATGCGATAAGGCCTAACAAGCAACGATATCTGACTAAGAGATCTATATACAATGATACTGTCTTTTGGAGTAAAACATTCGGATATGATGATGTAGATGACTTTGCCATTGGCGTTGTCGAATTATTAGATAGCAAACTTGGTGTAATAGGCTGGACGGGAAAATCTGGTAATCAAGGTGAATCAGGTATAAACACTACTTTTTCGATTTTCACTGATATAGGAAGTTCTTCAAGTATCGATAATGTATATGGATTTGAATTTCAAGGAGCTGCTGATTTTGATGATATAGTAGGAGATTTCGTTTATACTGAAACAGAGGATATGATCATCGTTGGAACAAGTACTAGTAACAACTCTGTAGATCCAAGAAGCTTTCCATTTCTCTTCCGCATTAGAAAAGAAGGGACATTGGTGTTCAAAGAACTTTTAATTAGTTCAAATTCAGATCTTAATTCTGGAGGAATGGATGTGACAATCAGTGCTCAAAATGATTTAATCATTACGGGTGTATTTTATAATTATGTAGATTCGATTTCTAGAAAAACTTACAATGATCAAGTTTTATTTAAGCGTACCGATCAGTTTGGAAAGGTTACTAATGACTATCTACCTTACCAAAATCATTTTGGTTTGACTAGTGGTGACGACATAGGAAAAGCCATATTGACCCTTCCAGATGGTTCAATTGCCATAGCAGCAACTATGGATTTCGGTAATAGTAGAACACTCATTAGTTATTTAAAAGTCAACAATAAGGGAATATTAAAGAAATAAGGTAAATCAACTTAATGTATGTTTTCTTAAACCTCACAAATGAGTTTTGATTCATTAAAAAATTAAATCGTAGGGCATTATATATGCTGGAGCGGTTATAATTATTTTATCATTTTTGAATTGAGAGCTTATGATTTTATGCCAAAACACTTTTAGTGTTTGAAAATAAAGTAAAATTAATTGTTTTTTAAATCAAAAACAGCGCGAAATTCGTTAAGTGCTTCGAGCAGATTTTTTTGTTCTGTTCGTATTTCATGATATGCTTTACTCTTTAATCTTTTCATTCGATATACGCTTAATTTCTGAGAGAGAATAAAAAACAATTTTGACCATGAAATCGCATATAAACCCGAAAGATATCCCACTATAAAAATTAAAATTCCTATGATTGATATTTTTGTAATTAAGGTTGATATTATTACTACCGAAATGTACCAAAACAGGAATATAAATAATCCAATTATCATGGCTACAGAACCTCTAAACGCCTCTTTTACTTGAATGCTCTTGAAGATTTTTTTGACTAATAAAAAAGGCAATAAATTAAGAATACAGCCTAAAAGGTATGCTGGAAGTCCAAAAAGGAGTTCTATAACTTCACTAAAAGCTAATTTTTTAAAGGCATCACTTAAATATATCCCTTCAGATTTGTTTCTATCTAAATGTTTTTTGATGCGATTAGAAATTTTGACTGCTTTGTCTTTATGATTAGTCAAACTGTACACAGTGGCTTCGATTACTTTCTTTTGAATTTCAAAATGCCTGAAAGCATCACCTTTCTTTATTTCCATAGATTCCTCTAGGTAGTTTTGATAAAAATTCTCTATCGAATTGGTAAGTTTATTTAATTCTTTTGAACCAGTATGGAGTAGCGTGTCAATCAGTCCTGTTTTAATTAAATACGTCAAATCATGTACTTGATTATCGGTATCCGAATTGATATTTTTGGTTAAGATTGGAGGACCAACTTTTATAAATAGATCACTTCTAAACTGATGAGAATTACTGTAATTTAATCCGATAGGAATAATTTGAACTTTTATTTTGTTTTCGGATAAACGTTCGGCATCTAGAGCGATCCTGGCAGCTCCTGTTTTTAAGTTTCGAATACCTTTATCGGTCTCACTGGTACCTTCGGGAAAAATCAATAAAGCTCCTTGATTAAGCAATAATTGATGGCAGTGGGTAAACATATCAGTATTGCTTGTTTTTGATAAATCTTTAGTTAAGTGGGGTCGGTAGACGGGGATCATATGAAACTTGTTTTTCAGTATCCAGGTTTTTATTTTACCCCCAAAGAATTCGGCCGCGGCTATCGGGTTTATCCTCCTTTTTATTCCGGTGATCACAACCAATGGATCTATTAAAGCACTGGGATGATTGGCTACAAAAATAACAGGTCCTTGGGTAGGTATGTATTCTTGACCGAGGATTGATACTCTTCTGAAATAAGAGTAAATGGTTACTTTCAATAGATATTTAATCAGGCTATAAATCATGATGGAAAGGTTATAAGTCTTTGGCTCGGTAAAAAGAATTAAAATACTTTATGAAATTTTTACTTATCTGCTCGATCGGATCGGATACGAATGGCCAAACCTGCATGTGCCATAAGTTGATTATCAAATCTGACTAAATTATCTTTTGGTAAAAGATCTATTGTCTCAAAAATTTTGTATTTGCGAATAGGAGCATAACCAAAAGCACCATAAAGAGTTACTCTATCATTGAGATAATAATCTATGTAAGCTTGAGTTTCAATCTTAAACTCTTGAACATATCCGTGTGCATACTGTTGCGCTAATCTGTACGAGGTTCTTTTCATATTAAATTTAAAACCTATGTAGCCTGATTTTGAAATTTGATATTGAAGGTTGACCATTCGTGGAAGCAATCCGAAAAAGCGGAGTTTATCCGAGAGTATGAAATCAAAACCAAGGATTGGAAATATTTGAGGACCCCAAAACTCCTGATTATAGAACAAGCCTAGTTTGTACTTTACGCACTCATTTAACTGTTTGGTTAAAAAGCCTATTGCACCTATTTGATAATCTTTTTTGGACAAGTAACGTAGTCATACTCCAATCATTGTCTAAATTAATGAGGCCACCAAGCTGAATAGATAAAGCCTCTAAGTTGCTAACAAGTGGTTGATTCGATGCATTTTTCAGTGAAAGTTTATTGTATCCAGCTCCAAAAATTAAATAGTTACTATTTTTTGTTTCGATGGGAATAAAAACAGCTGCAGAATATTCATTAGCTTCATTTTCATCTGCAGAATATTTCTGAAACTTAAGTGCGCTCAGTTCAGTGTAGGGCTGAGAAAAAGCTGAAAATTGCAGTAGAGTCACAAGGATTAGAGTATAAACGTATTTTTTCATATTTAAGGTGGGTGATGGTACGATTTTTATCGTTGTTGATGGGACAATAAGATTTTTAAAGGCTTTTCTTTTTAAGAAAATAGGCAAGGCTTAATCCGGATATAATGTGCCAAATACCCCACCAACCAGCCACGATAGCCATGCCTCCTAGTCCATTGAAAAAAGCAAAAATTAGACCTAATCCTAATCCTGAATTTTGAATTCCCGTTTCTATAGCTAATGTTTTTTGATCTGGTTTGGGTAGTTTGAAAAGCCGTGCTAATCCGAATCCCGTGGCGATACCTACTGCATTATGAGTAAAAACAATGAAGACGATCAAATGAACATAATTTAAAAATAAATCCATATTCGCACGAAAGGCAAGTATGACTATAGCAGCAAAAATCAGGATAGAACCATAGTGCATGATAGGGTGAAGGAAATCAGCTATTTTCGGTCTAAAGGCCCTTACTGCCATACCTAAAATTAAAGGGATCAGTAAAATTATGCCCACAATCTTTAATAAAGCCCAGAAATCTAAGTTGACTGTATTTAAGATCTCAGCGGTTGGAGGATAGAGGCTGCCCCAGAAGGAGATATTAAATGGGGTCATAAATACAGCACAAACACTAGCCACGGCTGTCATGCATACAGATAAGGCTGCATTTCCATTGGCAAGGGAGGTCATAAAGTTGGAAATGTTACCTCCAGGGCATGCGGCTACCAGCATCATGCCCAGGGCGACACTAGGCATAGGATTAAAAATTAATACCAACACAAAAGTAAAAAAGGGAAGGGCTAAGAATTGGGAAATAAATCCTATTAAAACTGACTTTGGCGATGAGAAGACAAGAATAAAATCTTTAATGTGCAATTTGAGCGCTACGCCTAGCATAATAAATCCTAGACTCAAGTTTACATATAATATATTTTGATCGCTGAGTTTGAGCGTAACCTCGTCTAGTTCTTGCGGACTTTGACATGAGCTCATTAGAAAAACTAAGCATAATGCGGATAGGAAATTAGTTGATTTAAGGGGGTCTATATTTTTCATAATTTTCATCTAAATTAGTTTTTTTTTAAGAAAGCAAAAAATTAAGCTATTTGAAGGAATCTATTAAGGCCATAAAACACGGAAAATTAAATTAAACATATTCAATGCCAGCATTAGGTTTGTTTCATGATTTTATTTTAATACTGTCATTTATCTTGTAATAACCCTTATAATTTCCGTTGTTTGTATCTGAATTAAACATAAAAATCGAGGTTAAATGACGTCCTATTCATTTTTAAAATCTTTGGGTTTGTTTTCTGTAATGATCATCATATTATTGACTATTTCTTGCAAAGATGAGGAAGAAGTCATTTTGCAATTGAGTGAATATTCATTGTTAACAACGGTATCACCAGAAAATACGGGCTCTATTTCTGTAATCTCTGGTCCTTATCAGGAAGGGACTACTGTAGCACTTGAGGCAACCTCCACGGAGAATTATGTATTTAAATATTGGGAAAGTGATACTATTATCTGGACGACTGATTCTTCCGCATTGATGAATCCGACTACGTTTATCATTAACTTTAATACGGAAGTTACTGCTGTATTTGAATATGAAGATCTAGATAATGATGGTGTAAATGATAATATAGATAATTGCTTAGACACTCCAGCTAATGAGGCTGTAGATACTTTAGGATGTAGTACAACTGCTTTTATTGGTGACTTTAGAGAAGGAGGTATTGTAATTTGGGTAGATGACACAGGGCAGCATGGGTTAGTTTGTGACCTCACTGATTATGCTGCTATTTGGGGTTGTAATGGGATAGAAATAGTGGGTGCAGATTCATTTACAGTAGGGTCTGGATTGCAGAATACAGAAGATATATTGTCCATATGTAAAACTGCTGGAATAGCTGCAAGAGTAGCGAATGATCTTGTTGCTCAAGAATATTCAGATTGGTACTTACCCTCAAAAGAGGAGTTGAAATACATTTGGTTAAATAGTTTTATAATTAGTGAACGGTCTATTGCATTGGGGGGAAGGGGGCTCGACGCTTATTATTGGACGTCCTCAGAGTATGATGCTGATCATGCCTGGTGTTGGGATTTGAAATTTGGAGCTGATGACCACAGCTATTCGAAAGAAACTCCGGCTCGAGTTCGTGCAATAAGAACCTTTTAGTATTTTCTCAAATGTGTTTCCTTAAGAAGAAACAAGCCGAAAGTTATGAGGTCAGAAATCATTTAGTGGTTTAAATGAAGATTCTCAAAGTAGCTTTATCTAGATTTGATCAAAAAAGCGACTACCCACCACAGATAGTCGTTTAACTCAACCCTAAAGAGTTTCAATATTAGCTTACATTTCTGTTTAGTGTGCTCATCATGACATTAAAAGTATATCCAAAATAACATTTTGGATATACTTTTAATAACGAAAGTCAACATCTTACTAATTATTCATTCAGATAATTAATTATAAATAATTGATTTTCAATTAGTTAAAACTGATATTTTTTTCTGTTAGTTTTACACATAAAATAATAAAAAATATGAAGTATATTAATTTTTTTTTTTCTGTTCTGTACCTGTCCAGTACCATTTTGGTTATTTCGTGTAGTCCAGATGAAGACACTGACGAGCTTATGGTTTCGAGCGATGACACAACGGAGGATGACACAACAGATGACAATAGCTCTACAGATGATCAAATCATTACAGATCATGAATTTCAAACAAATTCTAATTCGGGCGTCTATTCCTTACTCATGAGTACGACAGAATATGCTGATTGGATAGGTAACGATGCGTTCAGAGAAGGAGCCGTTCGAAATCTTATTTTTGAAGATATCTATAAAAAATTTCCAGATGAATATGATTTTATATTTCTCGTACTCAACGAACCTAGTATACCAGAGGGTATAGGTTATTATGGGATGCTCATCGGCGTTTCTAATGCAATAGAAGGTACTGGTCAGAGTAATTACAATTACAGTAATGATTTTGGTTCTGAGGGAAAGCTGAAAGCCGTGATGCAGTTGACGGGCCTGAGTTATCTTCAAAGTGGCCCATCGCTGCATGAACTGATGCACAATTGGGGGAACTTTGGTTTTGAAACACATTCCGTCGATCAACCGGGTGATAATATAACGTCTTACCCTTATTGGGGACATTGGGGTTTTACCGGTGGAAGCACGAAAGGGCAGCTTGGAGGATTTGAGCAAGGCACGCTCGTAGAATTGGAGGATAGTAGTTATTCAGTAGCTCCTTTTGGCCCTTTTGCCAATGGAGGTAATGGCGTTCCTTATAATGAGCTGGAGCTTTATTTAATGGGAATGGCCCCACTCAGTTCAGTATCACCATTTGATCTTTTTAGTGATATAACGGCGTGGTCAGGTACAGAAACAGCCTATGAATTTACAGCCAATTCAAGAACGACCTATGACAATGCGGCCATTGAAAATTTATTGGGAACTAGGTTACCAAGTTTTGAGGATTCGCAAAAAGAATTTAAACTTTTAGTTATCGTATTGACCGATGAGACATTGACTACTGAAGAGTGGAATACCATAGACGCTACTGCTGAATGGTTTTCATATCCAGGTGCAGATGATTATAGCTCTTATAACTTTTGGGAGGCAACCAATGGTATAGGATCTATCGTTATTGGAGAATAATCCAATACCCCGATTGTCTGTCTGGCAATTTTGGTAGCAAGACTTGGCATTGTGCTATATTTGTTTGTTGGTAAAGTTAATTTGATATTTACCCGTGTGGATATATTGGTTTAACAACTCAAGGATTTAAATAACAAAAATGAAACATTTTTTTTTCACCTTGATTTTTGGCATAATTTTAGTCTTCATTTCTTGCAATGATGATCTTCCAGGTTCTTTCTATGTCTCTGTACAGGTTAGTCCAGACAGTGCAGGATCAGTAATATTCAATAGAGGACCCCATGTAGAAGGGACTGAAATAACTTTGACTGCAGTTGCTAATGATAATTATGAACTTTTTGCCTGGAATCATTTAAGGGATGGTGAAACATCAAATCCTTTGACAGTTGTCATGAATTCTAACTTAAATACTGTAGCAATTTTTTTGTTTATTGATAACGATAAAGACGGAGTGGGAGATAGTGATGATGTTTGTTTAAATACACCTTACGGTGAATCAGTTAATGTACAAGGTTGTTCAGCTTCTCAATTAGATGAGGATAATGATGGTGTTTACGATGATCGAGACCAATGTCCAGGTACAATATTGGGCGAAGAGGTAGATGAAACGGGATGTGAAGATACAGACGGAGATGGTTTATCAAATTTAGTCGATCTATGTCCTTATACTCCAGAGGCCGAGATAGATAATGTAAATTATTCTGGTTGTCATATTTTCATAGGCGCCTATAAAGAGGGTGGTGTAGTTTTTTATGTAGACGAGACAAATGAGCATGGATTGGTTTCAGATATTCAAAATTTAGGCAATGTTGGGATCGTATGGGGTTGTTATGGTTCGGAAGTTGATCATTCCTCCGGAATGGCTATAGGTACTGGTGCTCAGAATACATTAGATATTTTAGCGGATTGCTCTGAAGATAGTACGGCAGCCTTTTATGCTGCCAATTCAGTATCTCAAGGCTATAATGATTGGTTCTTACCCTCTCATGATGAATTAGATCAAATGCATTGCTTATTTGAGGTCATTGATTCTGTAGCTACTTTGAACGGAGGAAAAAAATTTATTTTTGATAATCATTATGGCTATTGGAGTTCAACTCAAGAAGATGAAAATTTTGCCTATTATCAAGACTTTACAAGTGGAGGTAATTGTACAAATAGCCCAGAAAGCTATCCAAAACGCTATCTATACTTATCGGTAAGAGCAGCTAGGGCTTTTTAATGAAGGAATAGAGCTTGTTCGATGACTATTAAAAAGTTTTCTTAAACTTTATAAAACCTCTTTTCAGTGAAAAAAATTAATCCCTTGGAATTAGTATTAAAATTTATATGAGTTTAAAAAAAATCAATATTCTGGTTTATAATGAAAAACTTAGTTGTAAATTTTGAAGGTTTGTTGGTTGTTCATCCTAACTTAAAGATTACATATTAAATGAATTTGAATGAATCTGACATGTCCAGTGATGAAATTTAATGAAGTATGTATCAGCTAAAAAAATTATGCTAATTAGTCAATTGATTCCTTAATATTATGATTTATAAATAATATTACCTGTATGATATATGTATAATTTAAAGACATTTTTTCCATTATTTTAACCTAAGTATTTTGATATATTAGCGTTTTAATAACTATCAAACTTATTTACTTATGACTAGTCATTACACTTTATTAGTGACATTTACACTCATTTTGTTGATTTTTCAATCATGTGGAGGTCGTTATGTCGAAGAAGATATCATTAAGTCGATAGGAGACTCTTATCAAGGAGGAACCATTGCTTATTTATTTGGTTCTGATGACTCAGGCTATGATGCAAGTAAACAACATGGACTGATCGTTGCGCTAGAGGATCAAGGGGGTATGGACGTTCTTTGGTGGAATAAAAACCTGGGGGATGTAGAACGAAGGCTTTGGGATCTTCTATTTGCGATAGTCATGCCAATACTGTTCTCATATTAAGTATCCAGGGGGAGGGTAATTATGCTGCGAAAATTTGTGCGTACTATGAGTTAACTAAACAGGATGTGTTGTATAATGATTGGTTTCTAGCAAGTAAGGGAGAACTGTTTGAAATTTATGAAAACATTGATTTGTTAGGTGAATTTAATACTAAATATTAGACTTCAACTGAAGCAGATCGAAATGTGGGTGCCTGGAGGCAAAATCTATTCAATAGTGCATATAATTTATCAAAAAAATACGAACCTTTTTCGGTTAGGCCGGTTAGAATTTTTTAAAATATTTGTAGTCTTCTCGGCTGGTTGAGGCCTATTTACAGAGGCAGATGCGTCGTATGCATATATGGCAAAAGTTGCTAGCCAATGAGCCCCTGCATAATGGTCATCTACCACGTTGTTAATAGAGCTATTGAAGTGATTATTGGCAATACTTGACAGATGTACATATTCTGGAAGTGTTTCAGTGATGCCATACAAACACCAGGCACGACTGAAATTAAGGCCATCTAAATGTACCAATTTACCATCGGTTCTATCTCCCACACGGGCGGGAGCTAATTGAAAACCTGGTTTTATGATTGAGGGGAGAAAAGAGGAGAGCCATATCTTAAATTCACCCGATCTATAGATCTTTCTCATGAGATTCGCTTCTTCGAAGCAGGGGGAAAGAAAATCAAATCCACCAGGTTCCCAAGTCAATGGACATCCCTGATCTCCAGCATAAAATCTATTGGCAGTGGATACAATGAGTTTGCTGAGGGCTTGATGATCAAAGACTTTTGCATAGTCGTAAGCCAAAGAGAGTCCATAAGCCGTATTAGAGTGCTCGCCTACACGAATGGGGTAAATAAGCTTGGGTAAGAAGTCGATATAAGCATTGACAATATGATCTGTGAGGGGTTGTAAATTAGCTTCTAATTGCCTTGCGAAGGGGATCTTCCAAGTATGTAATTCTTCTGATAATTTGAGGACCCAAGCCCAGCCATAGGTACGTTCAAAAGACTGATTGCCTACTTCATTGAAGTAGTTGACTTCAGCAATTATATTTTCAGCTGACAAATGGTCATTGAGTAAATTTCTGATTAATTCAGCATTTTCTAATCCAGGAAAGCTCTTCAACAAATAAACCAATGACCAATGACCATGAACAGAAGAATGCCAATCAAAGCATCCGTAGAATGCAGGATGCAATACTTTAGGTTGTTTAATCTGTGAGGGGTCATTCAATGTTTGATTGAGTTTATTAGGATATTGTGTTTCTAAGCAGGTGAGAGGGAGTAAGGAAAGAGCATCAGATTGAGCTAATTTTAGGCTTGGGTACGCTATTGGTGTCAGATCTTCTGTTGGTATCTGGGTTTGATCGCAAGCACTAAAAAGGATAAGAATGGAAACAATGATTCTAGACATATTTATTTTGTCAAAATGGCATTTTTGATCTGGTTAGGGATTAAATTATTTTAAAAGTAATTTATTGCTGTAGAGAAAGAGATCTATCTAAGCTCGTGTATTCTTTTTATGTTAAAGAAAGTTAATAAATCCTTCACAAAGCAACAAATATTCATAACCATTGTAATATTAGTGAACATAGTTTATTTTCCGTATAATTTGGTTAGACTGGTCCGAAAGGGCTGGTCTTTTTTTATGGGTGGGTATAGCATCAGCATGAAATTCAGGTCATCTCTTTTCCTTGAGTATCATCTCACATCCAATTCATTTTCTTATTTAAAAATGAAACGAAGTGCTTATTTGTAGCCGTTGATTTAGGAAATACTTTAATGAACATTACCCAATGATTAGTGCCCCTTATCAATGCAATGATCTTATTCATTTTTTTTCTCTAAATCCCTGGCTTCAGAGAGGGCACTACCGATTAAGCCTGCAGGAATGGTCACCACACCTACTCCTATGATGAGTACAAAAAAAGTAAAAATTTTACCACCCATAGTAATTGGATAGGCATCTCCATAGCCCACAGTAGTTAATGTGACAATGGCCCACCACATACTGTGGAATATAGACTGAAAAATATCAGGTTGCGCTTCGTTCTCAAAGAAATAGATACCTGCTGACACCATAAAGATTAAAATCAATATGATGACAAAAAATAAAACGAGCTCTTCTCTCACAATATCAATAGCTGTATTTAGCCGATTGATTGCTTTGCTGTAGCGGATGAGTTTCAGTGCTCTAAAAAGCCTAAAAATCCTAAAGGCTCTTAAAAAACGTAAGTCAACAATGTCTTTGGTTGGAAAGAAAAAAGGGGCTACCGCTAAAAAATCAATGATGCCATAAAAGCTAAAAATATATTTAAAAGGTTTTTCAGCTACAAAAACACGAAGTACGTATTCAATGGAAAATACGGATAAGCAAAAGATTTCAAATAAATGTAATATAGAGGTGAGTAAGATGCCTTTATCTGGTAAGGTTTCAAGAGAAACAGCAAAGAGAGAAAGAAAAATCAATATTTGAATAAAGTAATCAAATAGTTTTCCTAGAGGCGAGGTGTTATCCTCAATGATGCGGCGCAATTGATTTCTCATAATCTACAAAAATGTTATTTTGTAATTTACAAAATAAGAGATGAGTTCTTCAATCCAAGATAAAGAAGCTTTTATGTCAAATACCGAGCTCCACAACTCTTTAGATATCATATTTATATACTGTTTAACTACTTCTCGAGGTACTCATTTTGACAAGTTACGACAATTTGAGTACCTAGATAATTGATACATTAGTTGATATTAGTAGCTGACGGAAATTAATTTTTATCAAAAAAAAATTGATAACCGGTTGAAGAAGAGCAACAAAAATCTCTAAATCTGGTATCAAAACCCGCTATATATTCTACGGAATGTCAGCAAAAAAATGCAGCAAGGGCTTTGCTGAGATACCTCATTTTTATGAAATGGATGAAGCATCAAGAACGATAATTTTCGGATCCAAAGGCTTCTCCAACTCCTTTTTGACAATACTGGCGCAAACTTTCAAGGTATTTTGCCGAACTGTAGTTCATATTTGCGAAAGCATCATCCATTTCTAAAAATCCTTCGTAGGTATATCGAACTCTGGTTTTACCATCATTGTCATCTAGGTCATATTTCATGATATGGCCTACATTACCCCATTCAGATTCAATACATTCAAAATGTATGGACTTATCTTGAACCAGGCTTATAATTTTAAATTTAAACGCGGCAAAATTCACAAACTCAAAAGTCACGATTTCACCAAGTTTGAAATTGCCATTAACAATAGTTGTATACCATTTAGAAAGAGATTCTGGTTGCGAAAGAGCTTCAAAAACCTTGTTGATAGGTGTCGAAATGTGGAAAAGATGTTTTATCGGAGTCATGATTAAATGAGATTTATAGTTGACATATATTGTAAATTTAGTGTGTTCCCGTTTTTTTTACTACAAAAAGAATGGATTTTTATTGTACTGGACTTTGGAGCCTTATTTAAAGTTTTTTATAATTCTTGAGGAGGCTTGATTGTTGCTTTTTTTATTCTTTTCATAAATGATAGCGGGCTTATTATCTTATTTTACTTTGCAAGTATTTACTCCAAAAATTCTATAGTTGTAACAATTACCGCGAATTGAGTTGAACAATGCAATACCCCCTAAAATGCTCAGTGAGAGGGTATATATATTAGATTCATAATGAAGTAGACTGGTATCAGAAGACACTCAATGATGAGTCTCATTACTCTTTCGGCCACATTCTGATTACCAAACAATATTTTGATAACAATAAATTTATGGCTTAACTCTAAAACAAATTTTCTACGATCAAAAACCCACCGAAATTAAATTTTTCATTGGGTTTTATTAGAACTTCACAAGCTGATTTAAGATGTTTTCTTATTTTGATTCGGAGAATTAGCCTCACATTAATTGAGCTGTTCTAAGATTATGCGTGACTGAGTTGAGGTATTGATTCTCCAGCTATTAATCCTAGGATTAGCGAAGGTTACTATTTGACCTGGTGATTGATTATTACTATCTATTGTGATTTTTTAGTTGTATCTTATATTAATACATTTATGATATTAATTATTTTCTTTACTCTGGTATATGGAAATAACCTCCACTTAATTGTTCTTTAATACTAATGACCGATTACGAAATACAAGAGCACATATTCCTACATATTTTTAGAAACAATGCACCTTTCCTAATGATATCAAAGTTGTTCCTATTGCCCCAACAAGGGAGATGCAAGCTATAATTAGAGTCGATACCAGTAAAACCACAGTAGATCATGCCTAATTTACATCATAGCATAAAAATAGTCCCAAAATATGATCCCAATCTGTCTAAAATCAGAATAAGTGAAGCAATGATAAAATTGATATTTTATATGGCATCAATTATTAACATATCCCAAACCTCTCCGACTGCATTTTCATCATACACATACAGTTTTTCATCCCCTACCCACAGACATGGCGTTCCTGGGAAATAAGATAAGGTGCCAGCGGCTATTATGTCCCCATCTATCACTTTTAAACTTCTAATTACACCTGTAGCTTCACCATTTGAAAGCAATTTTTTTTGCCCATTTTTCCAATAGGTTGGATATTCACCGTCCATATCCTGAGAAAAGCCTGCTAAATATATGTTTTCCTCACTATCAACAAACATATCGAAAACATCACAATTCTGCCATCCCTCATCAATCGATCCAATTTGACCAGTTTTTCTATTACCATTAATCCAATATGTTGGTTTTGTTATATAACCTAAAAAATTGTGTGGCGCTGAGGTAGTTCCACCAATAATTTTTTTGTTCCCAATAATTTTGATGTACTTGGCTTCACCATCACCATGTTGAGGTCTATTCAATTTATTCCGTTTACCATTTTTCCAAAAGGCTGGTATTAAAGAATGATGTTGGGACATGTAATAACCAACATTAAACAAATTGTTATTAGAATCCATAGCAAGACCCCAACTCATAGAATCAGCATTTTTTGTTAAATCAATTTTTTTTCCATTTTTCCAATAGCATGATCCGTTGTCAAAAAAACCACCAGTATATACATCTCCATTATGAACCATTATCCTCTGACCTTCTGAGTATTTCCCCTCAAGTTCCATCACAGTCTGATTAGAACCATCTAAATCCATAATCCATACACTTCCCTTACCTCCATACGTCCATCCAGTTACATAAATTTTATTATCTTGGTAGAATAGACCGGTGGCCTCTAAAGCATCATTCAACAAAAGAACTTTTTTCTCGTTAATCCAAACAACAGCACCTTCCTCTATCGTTCCTCCCGCAACAACTACTATTTTATTTTTAAAGTTTTCCTCAAAAAAACTGGAACTTCCTACTATAGCAACATCTTCTAGGTTGATAACATCTTCTAGGTTGGTAACATCTTCTTCAGGATTTAAATTTTCTTTCGAACAACTCGAAAAAAATACGATTAATATTAATAATTTTTTCACAATCTTTTTTTTGTAAAAATACTGCTTTTTTTAAAAAAAATTAATCTATTCGTTGATGAATTTATTGTAAAAATGATGTGAAATATTGATTTATTTCATTGATGATCTTGAGTTCTTATATCCAGGTTGGTCAATTGAACTTGTCTGTCTTTATTCCATTTTAGTTTTTTTATTGAGCTAACATGACACAGCAATACTGAGTACTTTAGAAATAAAATCTGATACCCTCTACGTATAATAATTTTTTTCGTCGTCTTTAGATTGATATGATTTACTTGACAAACTTATGTGTAACCCATAGGCTTTACACTTAGAATCATCAATAAAGCAACTTCCTCACTTTCAAAGTTGATCGGTAATTGTATATCTAATTAAATCCACTGATTCGTACCCAAAAATTTAAATATATTTTGTGTTTTTCTCCCTAGACGACTTCTCAATTTTGTTGTAGTTTAAATCTATTAAACAAAATTAAATGAGAATCAATGAATATCTTTGGATAAGAAGAATTCACTAAGGGTGAAGATTTTTATTAATTTTGATTTCAATTATGAAACACTTCAAAAAATTTCTATTCTTCAGTATTATTTATTCGCTCGTATTTTTTACCAATTGTCTTGATGAAATTGATGGCGATTTCATTTTACAAAAACTTAATGGCTATTATATACTTGAAGCAACGAGTGAATTAAATCCTTCCGGCACGACAATTATTCAAATCAAGAATGGAAATTTATTTTGGTCAGCATTGACAGATTCTTGTCGGTATGATAATTCAAGCTCGTTAACCTTGGATACCATTACCCATCATACATCTACAAAATATACTGGCATCTACCAAGTAATGGGGTTAAATGAGGATACCAATGAATTAAGTGCTATCCTTAAATCTAATGAAATTGTAAAAGTTTTTTTTCAAACAGGGTATTTTGATCCCCTTTATTATAACTCAAAGGATTACTACCTAAGGCTTACTGTTATAGATAATGGGTATGGTATTGATTTTATAATAGAACCAGGTAAATGGGATATTAATAACAGTGCGGATAAGTGTTTTTACAATATAAATTTTATTCTCGATAATGGCTGCATAGAGTTAGATCGTTCTTTTATTTATAAATTTACAAAAGTTAATTCAGGATCCATAGTCGATGATCTTATTCAGTCTACAGAATGCATTTAGTTAAGTAACTATTCTTATCAACTGGAAAACAATCTCCTTTTGACGAAAATAATTTAATAACAGCGGGAAATTTTTATTACTTGCGCCTTACAAAAATCGAAAAATATGTCTTACCTCAAATACCTCCTCCTATTAAGTACCCTTTGTTCACTTGCATTGTTCACCAATTGTGGTGAAGATAGTGATGATCCTGTTGCTGACGATACCATCGACCCAATTATAGGTTCATGGGTTTTAACCAATGAGGAATGGACTGGATCAGAGGAGAATCCAAATTCCTTAAGATCTTGTTTTTTGAAAAGTGACCATGGCAAACAAAATAAATGGAATATTACTACAACAAAAGCAACACAAAAGATTTGGAAATGTTGGAACGGAGGCCCTGGCGCCGGAAAAATGCCCTTTGGCAATTGGCCAATTACATATAAAGAGACCTGGACAAATCTTGGTAATAATAAATATGAGTTTAATGGTGATGAAGGGAGTTATAAACCATATTCTCTTGAATTTTCCTCAGATCTCAGTTCGATGATTGTTATTTGGTTTGAGGGAGAATATGCTGAAACTTGGACTAGACAATAAACCAATAGACATTTTAATTATATTCCTATCAAAAACTTGACAAATTAATCTACACATCGAGACGAACCGGCAAATGCCGATACAACCTACTACTACTGTCATTTTAAATCATAGGAGTAAATAATATATTTTGCTAGACTAGCTATTATAGTTTGATTCAGAAATATTGATTTTAACTTAAAAAAAGAATTAATCATGAAAATAAGAATTATATTTTGGATTGCTGCAGTTTCAACTTTCCTTCAAGCACTTCCATTGTATCTTAGTATGTTCTCAAGGGAATTTAAATTGATTTTAATAGGTGATGTTTTTGGAGAAAGTCCTTCCGCTGACGCAGTAGCTATGTTTGATCAATTTGCACTTGTTGTTGGTTTACTCGCATTGGGATTTAGTTTTATTTGTATTGGTGCAACTAAATTCAGAGGTTTAGTTGAACTGAGACGTATTTCATTCCTCTTATTTGTGTTCTCAGGTTTTTTCGCACTTCCTGATTTAATTAGTGTCTCTCAAGGGAATCCAACAGCCCCATTACCTGTGATTATATTAGGACTTGCCAATATGATACTGTTGTACTATGGACATAAAAAAGGAGTCATTTAGACAGGATAATTACCCATAGAAAATTAAATGAGAATTGATTTAGAACATTATTTTCTGCGAGGAGTTTGGTGAATCAACTAGATTGGTGCAAATACCTTTAGAATCATATTTGACATCAAAGTAAAAGTTATAGATTGCCTCGAAATGATTTTTCCTCTATTATTTACAATTTATCATTAAAAAAAAGACTTCAATGAATAAGGCTTTCGATACCAAACTTCGTAAATTTTAACTTTGCCTTTACGGTCTTTAATTCCGATCCAACTCTTAGATAAAACTGCTGCCTCTGGTTGAGCTAGAAATTCAGATAAAGGTGTGAGCTTCATTGTATCTACTGTGTTCAGTAAAAAAAAAGTAAACTTGTCATGTTTAAATATTTTAACTAAATGTATGCTTTTGGTTACTGAAAGTTCATAATCAATAGAAGACTTGTTCTGATCTCAACAAAAATTAACTTTGACTTTACCCAACTTGTTCCATTGTCTGTCACCTTGAAGTCTAACATAGGGAAAATAGTATCGTTGACACTAATTAACTTAGTGACTCTGATTGTGAATTAAGTTTGCTAATTAAATAATAGATTTTAGTTTTACACCTAAATAATCAACAATCTACGTACATTATTTAGAGAGCATTTTTTTTACCCTATTCAACCCACTTGAATCCAAATTTTTTACGATTTTTTACTTCTATTACCTTCTTAATCTTATTTTCCTTTTCATATATTTTCTTTCTTTCCTTATACCCACCAATCCACTCAATCAATTCTTCATCAGTATTCCACTCATCATTCCTCTTAACCATTAATATTTCATCCATTATCCGTTCACTAATATGCCCTTTATTTATCATATCCTTTATCCTATTAATATGTGATTTCAGCTTACCATCATCAACTTCATAATATATCTCGCACACTAATCTATCTAAAAACCACCCACTATGATTGTCCCACTCTAAAATATGTTTATATTTTTTGTTTAACCATCTACTAATCCTATTATAACTCTCATTTAAATCCCTTAAAATTTCATCCCTATCTCTAAAAAAACTTAATACATCATCCTTGTCAGGTTTAAATCTCGTTATTTTCTTATTATCTGAATCAAAAGAAAATAACTCCGAACCTAGTTTACCTCCATAATAATCTTCAATAATGACTTCTTTCTTATCAAACGAATTTTTCTTTATGCAAACTTTATAATATTTAAAATTATCACCAACATCTATAAATAAAGATTCCTTCTTTATTAAATCTATTAATTTCTCATCCCATTTTAACCAATGATCATAATGATCTCCTTTACCATTTATAAATGTTTTTAAGTCTTCTAATTCCTTTTTAGTTATGAAATTACCCCAACCAATACCAAATATTTTATGGTTATCCTCATTTATTTTTTTCCATATTTTATACTCAACCTTCTTACTTAAAATGTAACCTTCTTTTCCAACCCACTTATTTCTCAACCTTTCTCTTACTTTACCAACATGATCTAATTTATTATCGGTATATTCATTTAATCTGACTAACCTTTCTTCATTACTTATATATTCCCTTTTTAATTTCTTATATAAATCATTAAAATAACTTTCAATTTCCTCCTTATAATTTTTTTTATATTTCCTAATTCCATTCATAATCAATAAAAAAAGATACCGATAATCTCTTATCAATACTTAATATCTGTTTAGTGATTTACTAAAATCCCTCCTTTGTCGTTTTATTGATACTTTAGATTTTAAAAAAGTAACCACATAGATTATAGTAATAACAATCTATCACTCATTTGTATTTAAACTAAATGATCATATTATAAAAACATCTTCCCAATTTGATGTGTGTCGTCAAAAAAGCGAATTCATAAGGGTTAAATTTTAAGAGCGTGTTTTAAACAAATTAAACACATAAATTTAACCAGAATAGTAAAGCGTATCCATACAAGAGTGCGTAGCAGAACGGGGATGATATTACTCAACTCAAATGGTTCTTTAATTAGTATTGATAATCAATATGTATGTCGTCAAATAAAAGTGGACTTTTTCAGATATAAATCAAGCCAATGTTGATATTAATTTAAATAAATATTTTGATTTTTTAGTTCAATTAAAGTTTGTTGTTTGATTCTTTTCCTACGCCTAAGTTTTCGTTCTCCAGTTCCATAATAGACTACAGAAGGAGTAAGTTTATTGCTCAACTCATGGTATTTTTCATAGTTGTAATACTGAACAAATTGCTTCATTTTAGACTCTAACTGCCCTGGGCTGTAATAATTATCCAGTTTCACTACATTCTTCATAGATCTGTGATATCGTTCAATTTTACCCTGATTTTGTGGATGAAGCGGTCGACCTCGTA
>Ga0206126_10002072_pt1 | contig 22793 bp, 20 predicted proteins | sample Helgoland_Spring_5_FD_148621 | JGI IMG/M metagenome (GOLD analysis project Ga0206126, IMG submission 148621) | Pelagic subsurface seawater microbial communities from Kabeltonne, Helgoland, North Sea - Helgoland_Spring_Bloom_20160412_1 | ecosystem: Environmental > Aquatic > Marine > Epipelagic ...
CAGGCGAAATCATTGGCCAAGTTATGTTGGCGCGTGATGATTTGGACGAGTGGCCAGAGCATGGCACCCGTACTTATGAGGCGCGCAAATTGTCCAACATCGTTCTGATGGGTATGGGTGAGCCACTTTATAACTTTGAGAACGTGCGTGACGCGATGAAGATCGCGATGGATCCTGAGGGGATCCAGCTGTCGCGCCGTCGCATTACATTGTCGACCTCTGGCGTTGTTCCAGAGATTGCGCGCACCGCAGAAGAAATTGGTTGTTTGTTGGCAGTGTCCTTCCATGCGACGACAGACGAAGTGCGCGATAATTTGGTGCCGATCAACAAACGCTGGAACATTGAAACATTGTTGGAGGCATTGCGTGTCTATCCGAAGGTTTCCAATTCCGAGCGTATTACGTTTGAATACGTGATGCTGGACGGCGTGAATGACAGCATCGAAGATGCGCACCGTTTAGTGAAACTGATTGAGGGTATTCCGGCAAAGATCAACTTGATCCCCTTCAATGAATGGCCAGGTGCGCCGTACAAGCGTTCGTCGGGTAACCGTATTCACCGTTTTGCGGATATTATTCATGAGGCTGGTTATGCCAGCCCAATTCGCACGCCACGCGGCGAAGATATTTTTGCTGCATGTGGTCAGCTCAAATCTGAGACGCAGCGCGAACGTAAGTCGCGCAAGCAAATAGCGGAAGAGGTGGGCTTAAAATCGTAACAACTGTTTCCCAAATCGAAACAATGTGACGCACTTGCCTCATTTTTTGAGTTGTGCCCCTTAATCACCTCAATTCCGTACGATTGGTACCGCTTGTGGAAACAATATTGGTCCCTGTAGAGACAACAGGAGAATTCAATGTCCATTCTTTCAAACTAAGACCAATTCGCTAAAGCGAAAATTATCGAACTTGTTATGGGTGAGCGTACAAAAGCATTGTCAAAATGCGAGTGGAGGCACCGCTTGGTAGGTTAAGGCTATGGTATCCGCGAAACAACCGCAGGCGATGTGCTTGAAATACTACCGCACCACGTTGAAATTTGCACTTTGTCGGCCAAAATTGCTGCCTAAGCGATGAATTGAGTGTGGGCTAAGTTTAGCGGCCGGGGACTTCCTCGCGACGTGAGCTGGTTTCCCAATTCTCGATTAAATTCATTGCTTCTGCAGCTGTGTCGACAAAGCGGAACAGATCCAAATCCTCGTCAGAGATCGTACCTGAATCCGCGAGCACATCCCAGTTGATGATACCTTCCCAGAAGGCTTTACCGAACAGCAAGAAGGGTACGCGTTGCATGCGGCCGGTTTGAATAAGCGTCAGTGCTTCAAACATTTCGTCAAGCGTGCCAAAGCCGCCGGGGAAAACACAGATTGCGCGTGCGCGCATCAAGAAGTGCATCTTGCGGATCGCAAAATAGTGGAAGTTAAAGCACAGTTCAGGCGTGACGTATTCGTTTGGTGCCTGCTCGAACGGCAGAACGATGTTCAGCCCGATTGATGCGCCGTTCGCATCGATTGCACCGCGGTTACCCGCCTCCATCACACCGGGCCCACCACCGGTGACGATAACGTTTTCTTTGCCATCACTTTCCTGCGACTTCAGCGTCATCAGTCGTGAGAATTCACGCGCTTCGTCATAAAAGGACGAAAGGTCAGCCAACGTTTTGGTCCGCGCAGTTTCTTTTTTCGCCGGTTCTGGAATGCGTGCACCACCAAACAAAACGATTGTGCTGCTGATGCCTGCTTCGTCCAACATCAATTCTGGTTTGAGTAATTCAAGTTGTAGCCGCACGGGGCGCAATTCGTCACGGCATAAAAATTCGTCATCAGCAAAGGCCAGTTTATATGCTGGCGCCCGTGTTTGTGGGGTATCTGGCGCGTCTTGCGCGGCGGCGCGGTCCGTTTGTGCATCGCGAAATGGCTTGGCTGGGTCTTTGCTCATAATTTCTATCCTTTAAAAATCCAGGTAGCGTAAGAGGTACCGTGCAAGAACTAAGCTGCCCAGATATGATTGCACTGTTCACAGTATTGTTGTCTAAGCGCGGCAACTTATTTTCAGAGGAACTGACATGTCAAATGCACAGCTAGAATCCGCGATCGAATCCGCATGGGATGCACGTGATACTATTTCATCTGCCACAAGTGGCGAACAGCGTGACGCAATTGAAGATACGCTTGCTGCCCTAGACAGCGGCAAACTGCGCGTTGCAGAGCGTCAGGATAATGGCGACTGGCACGTGAATCAGTGGGCTAAGAAGGCTGTTCTTTTGGGTTTCCGCATCAAAGATATGGAAATACAAGACGGTGGCCCACAAGGCAGCGGCTGGTGGGATAAAGTTGATTCTAAGTTCAAAGGCTGGGGCGAAGCTGAGTGGAAGACCGCCGGTTTCCGTGCGGTCCCAAACTGTGTTGTTCGTAAATCTGCATTCATCGCACCGGGCGTTGTTTTGATGCCATCCTTCGTGAACCTCGGCGCATATGTCGATGAAGGCACAATGGTTGATACATGGGCGACTGTTGGTTCATGCGCACAAATCGGTAAAAACGTGCACCTTTCCGGAGGCGTTGGCATCGGTGGTGTTCTTGAGCCAATGCAAGCGGGTCCAACAATTATCGAAGATAACTGTTTCATTGGTGCGCGTTCTGAAGTTGTTGAAGGTTGCATTGTGCGCGAAGGTTCTGTTTTGGGCATGGGCGTATTTATTGGCCAATCCACTAAGATTTTGGACCGTGAGACGGGTGAAGTATTCTACGGTGAAGTGCCAGCAGGCTCTGTTGTTGTTGCGGGTTCCATGCCGTCCAAAAACGGTGTGCACCTGTATTGCGCCGTGATCGTGAAGAAGGTGGATGCAAAGACACGTTCGAAAACATCGATCAACGAGTTGCTGCGCGATTAAGAACTGCACTCAATTCGACAGAGGGGAAGGGGTGCCATACCTCTTCCCTTTTTTGTGGGCGCTGCGCAATAAATGCGTTAATCCAAAACGACATAACAAAGGATCGGCAAAATGGCTGGGTCAAAGCAAAAAGTTTACACACTCTTGGTCGAGATTGGCCGCAAAGAGGGCGATGGTCTTCCTAAGAAGGCAACTGGTGCCGCACTGATGTGTTTTGCCAGTGGCGTGGATGAAGCCGAAGCCGTACGTGAAACCGTTGCGATTCTTAAACAGGCCGATACTGCCCCATTGGACGTGTCGGGTTACGGCACGCTGGAAGAACGCGAAGCCGAAGGTCACGAGATCGAAGAAGGTGAGCGCGAGTTGATGCAACGTGCCTTGGAAGAAAATTCGGTCATCATTGCGCAGATGACGCCGTTCTTCGATTAACCTTTATGGATTTTTACCAAACTATTTCAGGTAGATTTCTGCATAGGGTTCATCTTCGCAGAACTTCAAAATTGATTGATTAATCTGTTCCATTTCACCGGCCGTCGCGCCTGCATCGATCGAAAGCTCCGATGCACAACCATTTTGCCTCTTCCCAATTTAGGAGACAAAACACGCCAACAGCCCACAGGTTATCCTGTGCTTTTATAACGTACATCGTTGGTATGAGCGTCGTTCATTGGCGGCTTGTACTGCTAAGTGTCCTGCCTCGGACCATATTATTGCCGTCAACATAGCAGGAGTTTTTTACGTTTTGTTTATGAATTAAGTCAGAAGGGACTTGGCATCGCGCTATTTTCGCCACATTCCTATAAGCAACTTTGATGAAAACCATAGGAAACACTATGTCTGGTATAGATCCCGCCGAACTCACAGCAGATTTAGTACGCTGCCCGTCCATCACACCTGCTGACGCGGGTGCGTTAGACATACTTGCGAACTTATTGGGCGATGCGGGCTTTCAGCTCAGCTGGGCAAACCGCGGTGGAATACGGAATTTGTTCGCTCGTTGGGGCGCAAAAGGGCACGCGCGCACCTTTGGTTTTAATGGTCACACTGATGTTGTGCCACTTGGCGATGAGGCGGCATGGACCATGCCCCCATTTGGTGCTGAAATCAAAGATGGCATCATGTATGGGCGCGGTACCACTGACATGAAATCTGGCGTTGCTGCGTTTGCTGCTGCCGCGGTCGATTTCGTCAAAGAAACGCCACCCAATGGTGCGCTGATCATTGCCATCACTGGCGACGAAGAAGCAGATGCTATCGATGGTACTACTGCGTTGCTGGAGTATATGGACAAAAATAACGAGGCGATGTCCGTTTGCTTGGTTGGTGAGCCAACTTGCCCGAATGAGATGGGTGATATGATTAAGATCGGACGTCGCGGATCGCTGACAGCCTTCTTTAAGCTCACTGGCAAACAGGGGCATGCGGCTTATCCGCACCGTGCAAACAATCCGCTTCCTGCGATGATGCGCCTAATGGATCGTTTGGCCTCGCATGAGCTGGACACAGGTACTGATCATTTTGATGCGTCTACGTTGGCTGTTGTCACCGTTGATACAGGCAATCCAGCGACCAATGTGATTCCCGCGGATTGTTCTGCTGCGGTAAACATTCGCTTTAATGACAGCCATAGCGGTGCAAGCCTAAGTGCTTGGCTGCAAGCTGAGGCGGATAAGATTATCGCAGATTTTGGGGTAGAGATTGATCTGAGGATCAAGATTTCAGGTGAGAGTTTTGTCACCGCTCCAGGTGAGTTGTCCAACTTGGTCAGCGCTGCTGTTCAAGTGGAAACCAATATTGTTCCAGAGCTAAGTACCACAGGCGGTACGTCTGATGCGCGGTTTATCAAGAACCATTGCCCTGTCGTCGAATTCGGACTGGTAGGGCAGTCGATGCATCAAGTCGATGAGCATGTGAAAGTCGCGCATATTCACCAACTGAAATCGATCTATGGCCGTATCCTGAGAGACTATTTTGCATGAGCATCGAGATCCATCAAACCGACGACATCGAAGCCTGTCGTGATTTGCGTCGCACGGTTTTTGTTGGTGAACAGGGTGTTTCTGAGGAAGAAGAGATCGATGATCTAGACCCTGTTTCGATACATGTTTTGGCGACGGTTAATGGTGTTGCGAAAGCAACGGCACGGGTTTTGATCAAAGGTGATACCGCAAAGGTTGGGCGCGTTTGTGTGCTTAAAGATCAGCGTGGGACTGGCCTTGGTGCTGCTTTGATGCGCAAAACCATTGCGGTTTGCAAAGCTCAAGAAGGCGTAAAAAGGTCCATGTTAGGGGCGCAAATGTACGCGATTCCGTTCTATGAGAAACTTGGATACCGCGCCTATGGTCCGATCTTTTTGGATGCTGAGATCGAACATCGTGACATGGAACTGGATTTATGACCCGTCCGACTTTGATCATCATGCTCAAAGAACCACGCGCTGGGCGGGTGAAGACACGCCTTGGCAAAGATATCGGTCTAACGGCTGCGGCATGGTGGTTCCGTCACCAGGTGAAACGTCTGCTGCGCTGCATTGATGATCCACGTTGGAAAGTTGTTTTGGCTGTTGCGCCTGATCGCGCTGGAATGGTCAGTCGTGTTTGGCCTGCGCATTTTGAACGCATTGCACAAGGTCAGGGCGATTTGGGGGACCGTATGGCTCGGGTTATGCAGGTCATACCTGTTGGGCCAGTATGCGTAATCGGTGCCGACATTCCTGACATTGGCCCTATTCAAATTGCGCGCGCTTTTGCAGCACTGGGTACATCTGATGCCGTGTTTGGCCCCGCCCCTGACGGTGGGTTTTGGTTGGTTGGGTTGAAGCGAACTAATCCAATGCCTTCAAAATTGTTCCAAGATGTACGCTGGTCGACGGAACATGCGCTTGGCGATACCCTTACTAACCTAGGCGGGCTAAGGGTCGCTTTAATCGATGAATTGCAAGACATAGACACGGCAGACGATTTGCGATGACGTTGGCGCATTAGCGTGCTATTCGAGCGCCATGAGCTGTATCCCTACAAAGCCCGAAATTCTTGATTGGATCACATCCAATCCGACGCTGACTGCCAAACGCGATATCGCGAAGGCCTTTGGGATCAAAGGGGCTGCGCGTATCGACTTAAAACGCTTGCTCAAAGAACTCGAAGCCGAAGGACATCTTGAGAAGCGCCAGAAATCCTATAACGACCCAGATCGTTTGCCCCCTGTCAGTGTGTTGCAAGTGACGGGTGTGGGTACAGACGGTGATCTGTATGCCAAACCGATGGAGTGGCACGGCACTGGTCCGGAGCCTGTTGTTCTGCTGGCGACCAAAGCATCTGAACCAGCGCTGGGCGAAGGTGATCGAATCCTTGCACGCCTAACTGCTGTTGAGGGCGATACACACGCCTATGAGGGTCGCATGATCCGCCGCGTTGGTACAAACCCACAACGCGTCTTGGGGGTCTTTCGTAAAGGTGCCGAAGGCGGCCGTATTGTTCCGATCGACAAAGGCCAAAGCGATGAATGGCTTGTTGGCGCTGGTGCGATGCACGGTGCCAAAGACGGTGAGTTGGTTGAAGCAGAGCAGTCCGGTCCAAAGGGCCGCATGGGCCGTCCGCAGGCGCGTATTGTTGAACGTCTTGGCGATCCATCGGCACCAAAAGCGGTGTCACTGATTGCGATCCACCAGCACAACATCCCTGACGATTTCCCTGATGACGTCGTGGCCGAGGCCGACGCGCATACACCGATGGAATTGGATGGCCGCACAGACCTGCGTGAAATGGCGTTGGTCACGATTGATCCGTCAGATGCACGTGACCACGATGATGCATGTTATGCGCATCTTGATGACGATCCAGAGAACGAAGGCGGCCATATCGTATGGGTCGCTATCGCTGATGTTGCAGCTTATGTAACGCCGGGTTCTGCACTGGATCGCGAAGCGCGCAAGCGCGGGAATTCTACTTATTTCCCGGACCGCGTTGTGCCTATGTTGCCTGATCGCTTGTCTGGCGATTTGTGCAGCTTGCACGAAGGTGTCCCGCGCGCTTGTATCGCAGTGCGTATGAAGCTTGATGCCCATGGTCAAAAGCTAAACCACGAATTCGTACGTGGCCTTATGCGGTCGCCTGCGTCCCTTCATTATGAAGAAGTCCAAGAGGCGATGGATGGCAACCCTAATGAACGCACAGCGGCCCTGTTAGAGTCTGTTATTAAACCGCTTTACGCAGCTTATACAGCGCTTGTTGAGGCCCGCCAATTGCGTCAGCCGCTTGAGCTGAACCTCCCAGAACGCCAGATCGTTTTGGGTGATGACGGAACTGTACAGTCCGTTAATTTCAAGGATCGTTTAGACGCGCACAAGTTGATCGAAGAGCTGATGGTGCTGGCCAACGTAGCTGCGGCTGAAACGCTGATCGCTAAGAAAACTGCGCAACTGTTCCGTGTTCACGAAGAGCCATCAACAGAGAAGTTGAATGCCCTGCGTGAGACCGCTAGTGCGACAGGTCTAAACATTGCCCGTGGTCAAGTTTTGCAGACCTCGCATTTGAACCGCTTGCTTGCACAAGCTGCTGGCACGGATGATGAAGAGTTGATCAACCTGACGACTTTGCGTTGCATGACGCAGGCCTATTATAGCCCGACCAACTTTGGTCACTTCGGCCTCGCGCTGAAAAGTTATGCGCACTTTACGTCACCTATTCGCCGTTACTCTGACTTGATCGTGCACCGTGCATTGGTCACGTCACATGGTTGGGGTGACGATGGTTTGACGCCTGCGGATGTGGACGAGCTAGAGCAAACAGCGACCCATATTTCCGACACTGAACGCCGTTCGATGATGGCGGAAAGGGATACGACAGATCGCTACTTAGCGAGCTATTTGTCCGAGCGTGTGGGCGAAGAGTTCACTGGCCGCATCAACGGGATCGCGAAGTTTGGGATGTTCATCAAGTTGGATAATTCTGGTGCCGATGGTCTGGTCCCAATCCGCTCATTGGGTGGTGAATACTTCCACTTTGATCGCGAAGCTGGAACGTTGATGGGTGCAGTTACGGGACTTACTTACCGCATTGGTCAACAGGTCACCGCAAAATTGACAGAGGCCGCGCCGATTACTGGTGGGGTTGCGCTTGAATTGCTGTCAGTTGAGGGCAAAGAGGTTCCACGCGGTGGGCGTTCATCCCCTGCAGGTCGCTCACCACGCCGCAAAGCGGGGCAAGCTAAGCACAAAAGCGCCAAGATGAAGCGTAAAGTGAATCGTTCGCGGCCTTAATCAAGGGCCGCGTCGACACGATCTATATAAGAAGACAGCACCTGATCACTGGTAATGAGCCCTGACGTTTGTGGAGCGTCAAGAAGTGCAAGGCCGCAAGGGTTTGATACCGAAGATATGGATGGCCCCAAAACTATCAACGCTGTTCGTGCGTTCCAGCTGAGCAAAAGCCTGCGCCCTGATGGCTATGCATACTTTGGGCTGCTCAAAAAATTATGCCAATCAAAAAGGTCCTGCGCTTACATATTGTAAACGTGGGGCGTAATCTTACCAAATAAACTCCGGGGGACGCTGCCTTATGGCAGAGAGGGGCGGACCCCCTAAACCCTATGTAGGGCTCATGCCGCGCAAACGCTCGGACCGGCGACGCAACAACTCAACCACGGTCAGCAATCCGATCGAAACAACCACTAGGATCGTTGCCACTGCTAGGATTGTTGGGCTGATCTGCTCGCGCAAGCCGGTGAACATTTGCCATGGCAATGTTTTTTGTCCGGCAGATCCAATGAACAGCACCACAACAACTTCATCAAACGATGTGATGAAAGCGAATAGGCCGCCAGAGATAACACCTGGCAAGATCAGTGGCATTTGAATGCGGAAGAACGTGGTCATTGGGTTTGCACCCATGTTAGCGGCCGCGCGTGTTAGCGATTGGTCAAAGCCAACCAAAGTTGCAGTTACTGTGATGATAACGAATGGAATACCCAGAACGGCGTGCGCCAGGATAACCTTGATATAGCCGACTAAGTTCTTATCCATCCCCAAGGAATTTTCCATAAACTGCCCAAGCTGGGAGTAAAAGAAAAACATGCCAGTTGCTGAGATGATCAACGGAACAATCATTGGTGAAATCAGGATCGCCATGATGGTGCCTTTGAACGGCATATGGCTTTGGGATAGGCCTACAGCAGCAAGGGTTCCAAGTGAAACTGAGATGACCGTTGCAATCGGTGCGATTGTCAGTGAGTTCTTCAAGGAACGTTGCCATTCGTTGTTGGTAAAGAAGTCCTGATAGTGCTTCAAAGAATACGCATCAGGGTCCAGACGCAACATGCCGGGGGTATAGGTAAAGAAGTCTTGCGCGTTGAAGCTAAGCGGGATGATCACAAGGATTGGTGTGATTAGGAAGATAAAAATCAGGGCGGCGATGCAACGGAAACCATAGTGCCAGAGAACTTGACCAGCGGTGAGGTATGGTAACAGTTTGGCGCGGTAGCGTCCTTCATATAACCAATAGATCAGCCAGTGATAAAACATGCCTACAAGGCCGGCCACGATTGTCAGGATAATCCCGCCAAACATATAGCCGACGATACCGAAGCCAATAATCGAAATCCACTTGGCCAGCTTTTCATTTTGCAGACCGACGATAAAACCGTATGCCATTGCAGTAATAACAGCAGCGCCCAAAAGCATGCCAATTAGGCCAGAGCCATTGCTCGTACCAAGGAACAATCCAAGGAACGCGCCGATCGCGCTTGCGGTTGGCAAAACGAAGGACAGCGGTTTACGTGAAATCGGTGTTGGTGCAGCCATTGTCTTTATCCTAATTTCACGTTGTCGATGCCCACGATCCGATCATAGGCCCAGTATAGGGCTAAAACGACGATCAGTAGAATGGTGCCAAGTGCAGCAGCCAGACCCCAGTTGAGCGATGACGAAATATGGTATGCGATCCGGTTGGAGATGAAGACACCTTTGGTACCGCCAACGATTTCCGGAGTGATGTAATAGCCAATCGATAGAATGAACACGAGGATAGATCCCGCCCCAATTCCAGGAATGGATTGTGGGAAGTAGACGCGCCAGAAGGCTGTCCAATTCGTTGCGCCCATAGATTTAGCAGCGCGCAAGTAGACAGGTGGAATGGTCTGCATTACGGAGTACATCGGTAAGATCATGAATGGCAGCAAGATGTGCGTCATAGCGACAATCGTACCGAATTCGTTGTTAATCAGGATCATTCGATCCCCATCGGGCACCAGCCCGATCCAAACAAGTACTTCGTTGATCACACCATTCTGTTGCAGCATCACTTTCCATGCTGATGTTCGCACCAACAGAGAGGTCCAGAATGGCAGAAGAACAAGGATCAACAATAGGTTGGCATTGCGCGGTGATACGTTCGCTAGAAGCCAAGCGATTGGATAGCCCAGCAGGATACAGGAACCTGTGATGATCAATGACATGACCAATGTACGGCCAAACAACTTGAGCAGGATCTGCTTGTCTTCAGGTTGCCACGCCATGCCTTCGGGGGTCATGCGCGCATCAACTGCGTTCAGGAAATAACCCGATGTATATAGGCCTGAATAAGTCTGAAGCGTTTTCCACGTCTCAACATCACCCCAGCCTTTGTGAATTTTGATTAGCTTGTCCTTGAAGGGGGCATCTGCCACCGGATCAAGTTTTTTCATCTTACGGCCAGACTGGCGGAACATAGAAGAAAAGCCGGTCTTTTCGTAGTTCAAGCGCGAACCTAAGCGGGTGTGTCTTTTGGCTGCGATGGCAACGGACATGTCACGTGTGAAGGCTGCATAAACCGCTTCTGCAGGCAGCTCACCGCTTGAAGCATCCCATGCGCCCAGAACACGCACTGTCTCGGGCAAAGTTTCCGGAACGATGTCGTTTTGAACCGAACGTGAAAGCATCACACCGATTGGGTAGATGAAGGTCAAAAGAACAAAGATCAACAATGGCGCAACCAGCATGAAAGCCCGCATTTTCTGGCGGCGCATGGCGCGCGAGAGGCTTCGTTTGAGGGGCGTGCCATCAGCGGCCAATACTGGGCCATTTGCAGTGCTATCGCTCATCTTTAGTCTTTCAGTAAAGGAGTGACGGGGGCTAAATCGCCCCCGCCGAATTGTGCAACATTAGGTGGGTTTAACCCCGATTTACTGGCTTACTTAGCCAACCACGCTTGGAATTTTGCGTCGATGTCATCACGGTAATCAGCCCAGAACTCGTAGTTATACAAGAACGTGTTCTTTGCGTTGTTTGGGTCAGTTGGCATATGTGGTGCCATGTCGATGCCCAATGTCTTGTGCTTACCAACAAGCGGTGCAGAAGATTTACGCGCAGGACCGTAAGAGATGAACTGTGCTTGGTCAGCTAGACGCTGTGTATCAGTCGCGAACATGATGTAATCAAGTGCACGTGCTTTACGCTCGTCGCTTAGGCCCGCTGGAATGATCCAACCATCAAGGTCAAATACTTGTGCGTCCCATAGCATGCCGATTGGCTGCTTTTGCTCTTCGATCGCTGCGAACAAACGGCCGTTGTATGTGGAACCCATGACAACTTCGCCATCAGCCAAAAGCTGTGGAGTATCAGCGCCAGCAGACCACCAGATAACGTCGTCTTTAATTGTTGCTAGTTTATCAAGAGCTTGCTGTTGACCTTCTTCGGTCGCCAAAACGTCATAAACTGCGTCTTTTGCAACGCCGTCACAAAGAAGAGCCCATTCCATGTTGTTGATCGGGCGTTTTTCTAGTGAGCGCTTACCTGGGTATGCTTCTGTGTCGAATACTGCGCAAACAGTAGTTGGTGCAGTATCACCCACTAGGTCAGTGCGGTAACCGAATGTTGTTGAATAAACGATTTGTGGAATGAAGCAGTCAGAAACCAACAGGTCACCGAAATCTTCAGAAGCTTTTGTGCCGTCTGGAGCGTCTGCAAGCATAGTGTCTGCGTCGATTTCAAGCGCAAGGCCTTCGTCGCATAGACGGATCGCATCAGCTGCAACAACGTCAACAACGTCCCAAGTTACGTTGCCAGCTTCTGACATTGCGCGCAATTTAGCTACGGCCTCAGCAGAAGAGTCGTCATTGATGATCGTAACGCCAGTTTTTTCTGAATATGGGTCGTGATACGCACCTTTTTGTGAAGCAGTGTAAGCACCGCCCCAAGATACGATTGTCATTTCCTCAGCGGCAGCAACGCTAGCAACCAAAGTAAGGGCTGTAGTAGCTGTTAGTAGTTTGGTGAGTGTCATAGTAGTCTCCCAGTTGAGCCCGATTTGCATTCAGGCTGGGTACGGGTTTGTTTTCCCAGCCTAATTTGATCGCGCAGACACTACGCTGCGCGACATATTATACCGCTACGCGTCTAGCGCGCGGCAATCATCTGCCAACCAACCGATGTCGATCATCTGGCCTGGCTGCAAGCGCACCTGATCTGGTGCGTTGCGTGTTTTGATTACGAAGTCGTCATTCCCAGCAACCCGAAGACGCGTGCGGAAGATGTCACCCATATAAATGAATTCCAGCACTTCAGCTTTTAGTGTGTGTGCGTCTGGCGACAGACGTGACTTGTCCATCTCAACCCGTTCTGGTCGGATAGAAACGCGTGTACGCTGGCCAGCCTCAGTTACATTGATGGGCTTGGCGTCGATCAAGTCACCATTGTCGAGCCGAACTAGCGCAACGCCACCTTTGATTTCTTTAATGACACCTTCGAGGGTGTTATTTTCGCCGATAAACTGCGCAACAAAGCTGTTCTCTGGCTCTTCGTACAATTTGTCTGGTGGAGCCAGTTGTTGAATACGGCCGTTTTCAAACACAGCTACACGGTCTGACATCGTCAGGGCTTCTGTTTGGTCGTGCGTTACGTAAACAGTCGTGATACCTAGTTCGTGTGCCAAGTTGGTAATTTCAAACTGCAGTGTTTCGCGCAGTTGTTTATCAAGGGCGCCAAGTGGCTCATCCATCAAAACCAACTCTGGTTCAAACACCAATGCACGCGACAAAGCGATGCGTTGTTGTTGACCACCAGAAAGTTGGGAAGGGCGGCGACCTGCGAAATCTTGCATCTGAACCATGCCCAATGCGCGCATAACCTTTTCTTCACGCTCAGATTTGCCGATCTTGCGAACTTCCAATGGGAAGGCAAGGTTTTCAGCAACTGTCATGTGCGGGAACAACGCATAGTTTTGGAACACCATGCCAATGCCGCGTTTGTGCGGTGGGATGTTGTTGATCGAAGTGCCACCAAGGCGAATATCGCCGTGTGTTGCTGTCTCGAAACCTGCAAGCATCATGAGGCAAGTTGTCTTGCCGGATCCTGATGGTCCAAGCATCGTTAGGAATTCGCCACGTGGCATTGAAAGGTTCAAATCTTTGACGACTAGATTAACACCGTCATAGCTTTTCTGAACGCGTTCAAACTCAACGAACGCATCGTTTTTTGCAGTATCGGCCAAATGTGGCTCCCTGGTTTCTCCCGCGATTTTTCGCGTGTATTGAGGGGGAGTAGAACCAGTGAGTTCATAATTTGCAACCTAATATATGTGAAAATGGCGGTTTCATTCGAAATATTTTGCTATTCGCCTGTTGCACATGCCCTCCGACATTAACTGGTGCCTAATGGGGGCGTTGATGCATGGGAAAACCATAAAGGGCCACTTGCATTGTTTGATGGCAATGTGTGGCTGTTTTCTTACCGCCCAAGTCGGTTGGTTGGCGTTCGACCAATCACGTGGCAGGTGTTTGCATTTCGACGGTGGGGAGTTGGGTTGAGCTGCCTCAGCAAACTGAATTGGCGAACCTTCAAAATGTCGGAACCAACTTGACGGCTGACGTAACCAATCGGCTGAGTATCAGTGCACCGGCTTCGTTGCATTCACACGAAGGGGCGGGCCAGAAGATTAAAATCAACAAGGCATCAACAGCTGATACCGCGAGCCTGATATTTTGGACAAATTGGTCTGGGCATGCGGAAATGGGTTTGAACGGATTAAACAGCTGGTCGCTGAAAATCAGTTACGGTGGATCTTCGTGGCAAGAAGCCATTAGTTTTGATTACGCAAGTGGGAGTGTGTCAGGTGCGTCTGTTCAATCAGGGCCAGCCGATACAACGGCTGGTCGGTTTATGCGTGCTGACTATGATTACTGTCCCGGCAATATCATTGGTGGTGTAGGTGAAGTTGGTGGCAGCCCAAGTGGCGCGATCATTGAACGAGGCAGTTCGGTGGATGGAGACTTACAGCGGTTTGTGGGTGGGACAATGATTTGTACTTCGAACGTGATTTCTGGTGACGCCAACATTGTTGTTGGAGTTGCGTTTAAATTGGCAACCCAAACGTGGAAATTCCTTAGTGGGTTTGTTGCAGCGCCAGTTGTGTCAGGTGGGGCTGTGAGTGATGTGGCGAACCTATGGGTTAGTGCAGGGCAAGCGACTACATCCGTTTCTAGCGCTGTGGCATTCGCCCATGTCAGTGCAACAGGTGGATCGCTTCAGTTGACTTCGATTGGGCGCTGGTTCTGATGGGTTTCCTATTGCGCCTAACCTGTAGAGGCCGCATTTTGGGCGCAAAAGGATCCATGTATGACTATCAAACGATTGCCCTTTGATCAGGCGGAATATGATCGCCGTCTTTTGATGACCCGTATGGCAATGGCGCTTGCGGGATTGGATGCTTTGTTTGTCAGTGATCCCGCAAATATGCAGTGGCTGACTGGTTATGATGCCTGGACGTTCAACCATCATCAGGGTGCGATTATTCTGCAGGATGCGGATCCAATTTGGTGGGGCCGTCAACAAGATACTCAAGGGGCAATGCGCACCGTCTGGATGCTGGAGGGTTGTGTGATCGGCTATGAAAGCGATCTTGTAAACTCAATGGAGCGCCATCCGATTGAAGACTTAGCGCGCCACATTAGTGGGTTGGGTATTCAAAACCTTGGTATTGAAATGGACAGTCAACATTTCTCTGCCAAAGGATTTTCAGTTCTTTTGCAGGCTCTACCTGATGTTGGTTTTGCTGACGCAACAGGAATTGTTAGCCTTCAGCGCGCTATCAAATCCGCACCTGAGATTGAGTTTATGCGTAAGGCAGCGACTATTTCTGATAGCGTCATGCAAGGTGTTATGAAGTATGCAGATATTGGCATGGCCAAGAACCAGCTGGTTGCATTGGCCTATCGTGATGCGATGCAAGGTGTAGATGATGCATGGGGAGATTACCCAGCGATGCCACCTATGTTGCCGTCAGGTTCTGACCCAGCTGCGCGCTTGCTGACGTGGAGTGGCAGTCCGTTGGTTGCTGGGGAGGACATGATTTTTTCATTCTCAGGATGCTACCGTCGCTATCATGCGCCACTTTGCCGGACCATTTTTCTTGGTAAAGTGTCAGTTGAAAAGCGTTGCGCCGAAGCTGCTTTGATCGAAAGTTTGGACGCCGGAATTGCTGCTGCAACAGCAGGAAATAGGGTTAGCGACGTGGCTAAAGCCTTGGCGGGTCCATTGGGAGATGGCGACGATATCGGTAAAGGGTTTGGTGGATTGATTGGCGTAGCCTATCCACCAAGCATGACAGATGATGTGATTTCATTGAATACTGATAGCGAAGCAATTTTAGAGCCGAATATGACGTTTCATGTCTGCCCAACTCTGAGTGTTTCAGGTGCTAATGTAGGAATAGGTCAGAGTATTCGAATCGCTGAGGATGGGGCGGCAGAGGTATTTGGTGGCGTATCTCCTAAATTTGCCACCAAATAGAGTTAACTAGGACGCTTCTTTCAGAAGGTTCAAGTTCTTCATCTGCACATAGGCCTCGTCTAGTGCTAGGCGTGCACGCTGGCCAACCAACTTGATCTCTTCTGGAGTGATCACGAGTGGTGGTGAGATGATCAGGCGGTCATAAACGTGGCGCATAATCAGGTTGTTGGCAAAGCTGCGTTCGCGGCACAAGTAGCCTGCTGTTCCAGCGTCAGCTGCAAACTTGGCGCGTGTTTCTTTGTTTGGTGTTAGGGCAAGTGATCCCATCATGCCGATTATTTTTGTTTCACCAACCAGCGGGTGATCGTCCAGACCATTCCACATTTCGGCAAGGGCAGGAGCCGCCACATTACGGACGTGATCGAGAACGTTTTCTTCTTGCAGGATACGCAGGTTTTCGAGCGCCACAGCGGCCGCCACAGGGTGGCCAGAATACGTATAACCGTGATTGAATTCGCCAGAATTGATCACCGTAGCGATTTCATCAGAAACGATTGAACCACCAATGGGTTGATAGCCAGAACTAAGCCCTTTCGCGATGGTCATGATGTCTGGGCGAATGTTTACTGTCTCTGACCCAAACCAGTTCCCTGTGCGGCCAAAGCCACAGATTACTTCGTCTGCGATCAACAGGATCTCATATTTATCGCAGATGCGTTGGACTTCGGGCCAGTAGGTTTCTGGTGGGATTATTACGCCACCAGCACCTTGGATGGGTTCCGCGATAAAGGCGGCAACACGATCCTCGCCCATGGCGAGGATCGTTGTTTCTAGTTCTTTTGCGCAGGCCAAACCAAAATCGTTGGGTGTTGCGTCGCCACCCTCTGCCCACCAATGCGGCTGATTGATGTGCGTGATGTCAGGGATCGGCAGGCCACCTTGAGCATGCATTGGGCTCATGCCGCCAAGTGATCCAGAACCAACTGATGAACCGTGGTATGCATTCTTACGGCTGATCACGACGGTTTTTGAAGGTTTGCCTTTCATCGCCCAATATGTGCGTACCATGCGCAGATTGGTGTCATTCGCTTCGGAACCAGAACCTGCAAAGAACACGTGGTTCAGGTGAGCAGGAGCAAGTGTGGCGATCTCTTTGGCAAGTGCAATTGCGGGCACGTGGGTCGTCATAAAAAAGGTGTTATAGTACGGCAGTTCTTTCATCTGACGGGCTGCCACTTCGGCCAGTTCTTCGCGTCCATAACCGATGTTTACACACCAAAGACCAGCCATGCCGTCTAAGATTTTGTTGCCTTCGCTGTCGTGCAGATAAACACCGTTTGCTCGGGTAATGATCCGCGCGCCTTGCGTCGCCAATTCATTATTTGTTGTGAACGGGTGCATGTGGTGGGCAGCGTCTAAGGCCTGCAGTTCAGCAGTGGGAAGGTGATTGGTTATGGCGGGCATTAGACTTTCCTTTGAAAGCGGGCCTTGGTTACGGCCGAGTGTATTTGAGCCGAGAATATGATCAATCACTGCCAAGTCAACACAGGTATCGCACCAACAAATGGTTGATTTGTGCGGGTGATCCAAAGTTGAAACATAAGAAGTCTTGATCAAGAGAGTAAAACTTGATCAAGTTGGCCTAAGTCGGGACCAACCCGACCCGAAACACGGGAGACTAAAATGAAACAAATGCTAAGCACCGTTGCCGTATTGGCAATCGCTTCCACGGCCGCATGGGCTGAAGAAGTTCGGGTTTATAACTGGTCCGATTATATTGATGAAGAATTGCTGACCAAATTTGAAGCAGAGACCGGCATCAAGCTGATCTATGACGTCTTTGACAGCAACGAAGTTTTGGAAACCAAAATGTTGGCTGGTTCATCTGGCTATGACGTTGTGGTGCCGTCAGGTGAATTTTTGCAGCGGCAAATCACAGCGGGTGCTTTCCAACCGCTTGATATGTCGAAGCTGCCAAATGCTGTGAACCTGTGGGGCGTGATCAAAGATCGCACTGCTCAGTATGATGCGGGCAATGTCCATTCTATAAACTACATGTGGGGCACTACTGGCCTTGGCGTTAACACTGGTAAAGTTGCTGAAATTTTAGGTGCCGACGCGCCGATCTCATCACTTGAATTGGTGCTAAACCCAGCGAATATGGAAAAATTGGCTGAATGTGGTGTTCATTTCTTGGACGCGCCATCTGAAATGATCCCTGCTGCGTTGCAATACATCGGTGAAAACCCAGACAGCCAAGACTCTGATGTGATCAAAAAAGCTGAGGCTGTATTGTCAGCCGTGCGCCCGTACATCACCAAATTCCATAGCTCTGAATATATCAACGCTTTAGCGAACGGTGACATCTGCGTCGCCTTTGGTTGGTCCGGTGATATCCTTCAGGCTCGTGATCGTGCTGCAGAAGCCGAAAACGGTGTAGAGATCGCATACAACGCCCCATCTGAGGGTGCATTGATGTGGTTTGACCAAATGGCGATCCCAGTTGATGCGCCGAACCCTGATGCGGCTCATAAATTTTTGAACTTCATTATGGATGCGCAAAATATGGCGGATGCTTCAAACTATGTTTATTACGCCAACGGTAACAAAGCTTCGCAAGAATTTTTGGTCGAAGACGTAATCGGTGACACGGCAATCTATCCAGATGCTGCAACACTGGAAAATCTGTACACTAAAGGTCCGTATGGACAAAAAGTTCAGCGCGTTGTCACGCGCATGTGGACCAGGATCAAATCTGGTACCTAAGACTCTAAGGACGGGGCGCAGCCTGTGTTGCGCCCCACTTTCATATTCAAGGATTGTTTATGGTAGAGACTGTTTTCGAACCTTGGGCCGATCCTAACGCGGACCCACTTATTTCATTCAAAAACGTGACAAAAATTTTTGGCGACTTTGTTGCCATTGATGATTTGACGTTGGACATCTTTGAGCGCGAGTTTTTTGCCTTGTTAGGGCCATCGGGCTGCGGCAAAACGACTATGATGCGTATGCTGGCGGGGTTTGAAAACCCCACGTCGGGTTCGATGTCATTGTCTGGTCATGACATCGCGGGGATTCCACCGAACAAGCGGGCTGTAAACATGATGTTTCAATCCTACGCATTGTTTCCGCATCTTTCCGTTTGGGAGAACATCGCCTTTGGGTTGCGCCGTGACGGCGTCGCCAAAGATGTGTTACATACCCGCGTTGAAGAGATGCTTAAACTGACGCGGTTGGAAAAATTTGGACGACGCAAACCACATCAGATTTCTGGTGGGCAACGCCAACGTGTTGCATTAGCTCGCTCATTGGCCAAGGCACCAAAGTTGTTGCTGTTAGATGAACCTCTTGGAGCGTTGGACAAGAAGCTGCGCCAAGAAACACAGTTTGAGCTGATGGATATTCAGGAACAGACGGGCACGACCTTTGTAATTGTCACCCACGATCAAGAAGAGGCAATGACGGTTGCATCCCGCGTTGCTGTTATGGACGAGGGACGCATTATTCAGGTTGCTACTCCTGAGAAAATTTATGAAGGACCCAATTCTGTTTATGTTGCTGATTTTATTGGTGACGTGAACATTCTGACCGGTCCAGTTAAGGCGGTTGGTGCCGACACATATTTACTGGATTTTGATGGGATGGAGCCAATGACCGCAGCCAGTGACCGAACCTTTGCTGAGGGTGCAACCGCACACTTGGCAATTCGCCCGGAGAAAATTGGCATTCACGTGGAACGCCCTGAAGGGCCCAATTCTGTACAAGGCAAGGTACTGGATATCGCGTATTTAGGTAACTTAAGTACCTATCACGTGCAGTTGCCGAACGGTCAAATCATTAAAGCGCAAACTGCAAACACACGTCGTGTTTCACGTCGCGCGTTTACATGGGAAGATCCTGTTTGGGTTAGTTGGAGCGCCACAGCTGGCGTTCTTTTGGATCGCTGATTTGAGACGCTTTGTCCTCATCTCCGTGCCATATTTATGGCTGCTGACCTTGTTCCTGATTCCGTTTGTAATCGTTTTTAAAATAGCGTTGTCTGACGCTGCGCTGGCGATCCCGCCCTACATGCCTACGATGAAAGACGGTTTAAGCGCGATGTTATCGCAGCTGGATTTTGAGAATTTTGTATTCTTGACTGAAGATGACTTGTATTGGAAGGCGTACTTAAGCAGTCTTAAAATCGCGTTTATCTCAACCGTTATGACGCTGCTGTTAGGCTACCCAATTGCATACGCGATGGCACGCGCCCCTCACGAGTGGCGGGCTACCTTGATGATGCTTATTATCCTACCATTTTGGACCAGTTTTTTGATCCGCGTATATGCATGGGTGGGGATTCTAAGCACGGAAGGTCTGTTGAACCGCTTCTTGTTTTGGATCGGGGCAATCAGTGAGCCGTTGATGATTTTGAACACATCCACGGCCGTCTATATTGGTATCGTTTACACCTACATACCGTTTATGATTTTACCGATTTACGCGGCGCTTGAACGTCTTGATGCTTCGCTAATCGAAGCGGCTGAAGATCTGGGCTGTTCAAGGGTGAAAGCGTTTTGGTTGATCACAATTCCACTGTCTAAAGGTGGCATAATTGCAGGATGTTTCTTAGTTTTCATTCCAGCGTTGGGCGAGTTTGTGATCCCATCATTGCTGGGTGGATCTGGTACTTTGATGATTGGTAAGGTGCTGTTTGAGGAGTTCTTTTCGAACCGAGATTGGCCGGTTGCGAGTGCGGTTGCAGTAATCTTGCTAATAATTTTGATCATCCCAATTATCCTGTTTCAACGAAATGAACAACGCCAACAGGAGGCCGAAGGATGAACCGCCTAAGCCCATTTAATGTTGTATCGCTGACATTTGGCTTTGCGTTTCTTTATCTACCGATGTTGATCCTGGTGATTTACAGTTTCAATAAATCAAAGTTAGTGACTGTTTGGGCAGGGTTTTCAACTAAATGGTACGGCGATTTATTGAGCAATGACGCCTTTCTTGACGCTGCTTGGGTGACGTTGAAAGTGGCTGTGATCTCGTCGTCAATTGCTACCGTGTTGGGTACGATGGCAGCCTACACTCTGGTCAGAGGTGGCCGATTTTTTGGGCGTACATTGTTTTCTGGAATGATTTACGCGCCGCTTGTAATGCCTGAAGTCATTACCGGTTTGTCGTTACTCTTGTTGTTCATTGGTATCGGAATGGACCGAGGAGTTATGACAATCGTCTTAGCGCATACAACGTTCTCGATGTGCTTTGTATCAGTCGTAGTGTCGTCACGATTGGCAACATTTGATCGCTCATTAGAAGAAGCCGCCCTTGATTTGGGTGCATCGCCGTTTCAAGCATTCAGATTAGTCACCCTGCCAATTATTGCGCCTGCAGTTGTTTCCGGTTGGTTGTTAGCCTTCACGCTGTCTTTGGATGATTTGGTTATTGCCTCGTTTGCCACTGGGCCATCCGGTACCACGTTGCCAATGAAGATATGGTCGTCTGTTCGATTGGGTGTGAGCCCTGAGATAAATGCGCTGAGCTCCATTTTGATCGGACTGGTGGCCAGTGGGGTGATCATTGCGTCACTGGTATCTAAGCGAAATTCAGTCCGTTTGCGGCTAGAAGAGCGTAATGCTGAACGACTTTAAGCGTGAGGTCTGGATGTGCCCAGATATGTGCCATTTTGTGGGAAATTCTAGAAATTTAGACTGATTGTTGACAGCTTGGTATGCTTGGATCGTCTCAAAAGGAAAAGTTTTTAAGGTAGTAGGTGCATGAAGATTGCGATGATCGGCACAGGCTATGTTGGGTTGGTGTCTGTTTTCCAGACTTTGGGCATGACGCTGTTTGCGTAGATAAAGACCCATCCAAAATTGAAATCCTTGAAGCAGGTAAGGTTCCGATCTACGAACTCGGCCTTGACGTACTTATGGCAAAAAAATATTGCTGCTGGTCACTTGTTATTCTCAGGGGATTTGGCAGAAGCTGTCGGTGGTGCTGAAGCAATCTTTATCTTTGTCGGCACGCCAATTAAATCTATTGGCGAACCATAGGGAACCAAAACGGCTCTGATACGGTCAAAAATTAGGCTTTTGTTTGGCGTGACAGTTGTACCGCTAAAATGCCTGCAGCGATGATCACAACGCCTACAATGTCATACAACCCTAACTGCTCTCCCAAGATAACGGCGGCAATTGCTACCCCAAAGAATGGGTTGAGGAAGTGAAACGTTGCTGCGCGCAGGGCCCCAATCCGCTCGACCAATTTGAACCATATCCAGGTTGCTAAAAGCCCTGGCGCTAAAGTGGTGTAGATAAAGGCAACGATTAGTGGTGAGCTGAAGTTCACAGTGAACGTTTCCGTCGCAATCGAAGCGATTGCCAATATTGCGGAACCTACTAACATTTGCAGACCAACAATCATCAACAGGTTTCCGCCAGAGGATGCATTGCGCATAGAAAGCGTCGCAACCGTCAGTGCGATAGCCGCAATGATACACAGGGCTATCCCTGTCGCGTCCACGCCAGCCTCAATCCTTGTCGCCATGATCATCGTGACACCAACGAGCCCCAGTACAAGACCTGCCATGCCAAATATCGGGAGGCGTTCTTTAAAGAGTAGCCAACCTGCCACAGCGACCATCAATGGCATGCTTGAGGCAATGATTGAGGCAACAGATGCTTCGATTGTTTGCATCGCGTAAAAGTTCAGACCTAGGTACAGGGCGTTCTGGCACATTCCAAAAACGAAAGTTGCTTTCCATTGCTCTGATGTCAGCCGCATGGATTGTCCCAACGCGCGTGCAATCGTGACCCCCATTAAACCTGAGAGGAAGAACCGTAAAGCAAGAGATGCTAACGGAGGGGCATCAACCACGATAATGCGAGCGGATGTGAAGGCTGATGACCAGATCAGTGCGAACAAAAGTCCCATGCCGATTGCACGTAAGTCCATTTTTGTTCTCCACCCTATTTCCCAAATGGTTCTTTCGCAAAATAGGTTAGTGTTCAAGGGATGGGCTGCGTAAACAAAAAGGGCCGCCACATTGGCGACCCTTCCTGAATTCATGCAGAATGAAGGCTTAGCCGTTCACGCTGTCTTTCAACGCTTTTGCGATTGTCATTTTGACAACTTTGTCTGCGTCTTTTTTGAACTGCTCGCCAGTTGCAGGGTTACGAACCATGCGCTCTGGACGTTCGCGGCAATAGATTT
>Ga0206126_10002081_pt1 | contig 22695 bp, 16 predicted proteins | sample Helgoland_Spring_5_FD_148621 | JGI IMG/M metagenome (GOLD analysis project Ga0206126, IMG submission 148621) | Pelagic subsurface seawater microbial communities from Kabeltonne, Helgoland, North Sea - Helgoland_Spring_Bloom_20160412_1 | ecosystem: Environmental > Aquatic > Marine > Epipelagic ...
GGATATGATTTGAGCAACCATATTAATATCTCCAACCAGCAAAAAAAACAAGGCAATCATGATCGTAATTACCGTAGCGTTAAAAGGCTCTCCTTTTTTCGTTTCTTTTGATAAAAGCGCATTGATCCTTCTATTGGGAATGATTTCATCTGAAGCCAAAGCTTGCAAGGTCCTTGGAGCTACCATAATTGAGCCCAAGGCACTCGAAAATGTTGCTGCAGCTAGTCCCAGAGGAATGATCGGTCCCCATAATGCAATCTTCCCCATGATCAGTTGATCAGATGCCAAGTCTTCCGGAGACGCCGATATGGTCAACTTATAAGCAATGAATAAATAGATTAACATCCCCGTAAAAGTTGCCATTAATGACCCTAGCGGAATGGCTTTTTTTGGTTCCAAAAGATCTCCCGACAGCCCAACACCCGCGGTCATTCCTGTAAAAGCAGGGAAAATAATGGCAAAAACAACAAAAAAAGAATCTGGATTCTGAATGGTTTTAAAAAAATCAAAATTCTCATTCTCAGACATATAATATGTATCTCCCAAAAATAAAAAAAGTAAGGAAACTACCAGAATTGCCACTACTGGGTATAAAATTTTGATACCTAATTGTGCCCCTTTACTCAACATGATTACACTCAATATCAAAACCAATGGAGCACTGATGAATCTTTTATCCCAAATAAAAATATGATACGTATCATTAAGCCATTCGATGACTCCATCAAAGGCCTCTGAAAATGCAATGGCGTAAAAAGCGATACTGATGGCTTGCGAAAGATATAAAGTCAACCCAATGGCCGCACCGATGTTGATACCAAAAGAACGAGAAATAATATAGTATTCTCCTCCTCCTTCTACTTTTTGATTAGTGGCTATTTCAGCTATCGCCATGGCCGTGGGAATGGTGATGAGATGGCCCAATAAAATGATGCCAACGGTACCTGCAAATCCAACATTACCTACGGAATAACCAAAACGCAAGAACATAACGGCACCTAAAATTGTAGACAATGCCGTTAAAAAAACGGGTATCACACCAAATTTTCCCTTTTTTTCCCGAAGATTAGACATGTTTGCATAGCATAAGTAGTCAAATATAAAACATCACTTTTTATCATTGTGGACTGGCTGCAAATAAAAATGAATTTTGGATGAAACATAACAGCATTTAGAGGAAGAAAAATTCCTTTAATTTAGGGCTCAATGGTTCAAATTATTTGATTTATTCTCATCAGAAAAATTGAGCCTGGGCATTTATAAAATAATTGAGCATATCTCTTGCGCAAGGTATCTGCTTTAGGCACTCAAATAATGGAACACAACCCCGAGTACTGCTTCATCTCAAACCTATTGTATCCCCTCATATTTTTTGACCTTTTGTTGTGACCCTGATGATTCAAAGGTAATGGGTTCAGTAGTTTTCAAGAAGGGTATATTTAACTTTCCTGATAAGAACCCTAACTTTGGTCCACTCAATTAATAAATCATCTTTAAAGAGGTTTTTGCCCTTAAAATGGATGCATTTTACGCAAGTCATTAGAGTTACTGAAACCAGTAAGTAAATAGATCTTATCTGATTCAGCACTCAATTAGGAAGATTTATTTAACCAATCGAGACTTCTTAATTAGTTTAAATATTTATTAGGTTCCTAAAAGGTTCTAATTGCACGGACGTGTCTTCCGTAGTAACCACTCGCAGCTCCCTTAGATCCCTCACTCCTCTTATTCCCATAATTTTGATAGCCATTGTAAAAGCTTTGTCTCCAAGCCCCTTGCTGATCTTCTTCAGTAGAACTCCAATAGCCATCACCTTCAAAGCCCCCAATCATTTCCTTATTGAGATACAATTTGTTTAACTCATCCTTACTTGGTAAAAACCAATCATCAAAGGTCACGGCATCTTCAGTTACCGCATAGTCTGCACACAACCTAGCTGCAGAAGGGAGTTTATCGGTTACTTTACCATGTTTAAACACAATCAATTCAGTATTTCCACGACCTTTACCTACGGCTATTCCAGTAGCTCCTGTATTGTTGAAAACTCCATTATACCAAGGGGCACCTGACATTGTACTTTGATCAGATTTTGCCGCAATCAAACCATGCACTTCTCCGGCTACATATCCTGCATCATGTGGGGCAAATACATAGGCAATTACTCCTCCTCCATACTCAGAACCTATCGGGGGAATGTAGGTAGAGCTGAATGATATGAACTCATTGCCATTTCCTGCGGCATCAACAAAAGAGCCCATAGCTAATTCGAAATCGTTCGGCCCAGGCTCTGACGGGGTGAAAATGGCCGAATAATTCATTTCACTCCCCTTAAATTCACTAAGTAGACCGCCATTTATAACTACATCTGATGCCACAAAACCTGTAATTATTTCACTACTTGTGAATTGCAATCTTAATATCTCATCATCAGAGGGCAAGGCTTCGGAATCACCTTTTCCTTCTTTATTTATCAAAATCTTCATATTCTTGACCAGCTGATTAATCTGTGTTATCTCGATGCTCATTTGAGGTGGCGTGGCATCGTAAGTCCAAATAAATTCTGAGGATGCACTATTTTTATCTCCTCGGGCATTAGTAAATTTTCCCGCAGGAACGCTGATTTTAGTCAATCCCTCGTCAATAGCCTTGAACTTGGCTGTATAAGTCGTACTATTTACCCTTTTAGCTCCCCCAATTTTACCATTGAATACTTTGACGTCTGACGGAGTAAAATCTTTCGTTGGAGCACTACTAATAAAAGTCAAATTCAATATTTTATCATTTGAAGTTGTACCACTGATTACTTCTTCAGCAGTGATCTGCATTGTAAATACTTCTTTTATATCTATATTGAGCGTTTTACTCCAAGCGAAATTAAATAGGATTAAATAAAAAGAAATGATTAAAAAGTATGGCTTAGCAGGGTACATCTGGAATTTTAGAATTACAAATTATTATTAATGAAAATCAAAATAAATTTAATTTAATTTATTAAATAGATAAAAAAAAAATTCTGTTAAAATAAAAATATATTTGCCTTATTCATAGTGAATAAAAAGAGTTCAATCAACTAAACGCTTAATTAAAATCTGAAATCAGATATTTCTTTACATGAGATTTATATAATTAGGACCTTTCCCATTTTTGATTTCATCTAAAGAATGATTTATCTTGGTGATGATTAAGAAAATCATACTCCCTCAATACTTAATGAGACTTTTATTTATTGGAATCTTCATACTTCTTTTCTTTAGTGTAAGAGCACAACAATGGCCTGTAGCCAAGGCCTGGGTTTGGCATGATGCACAGCCATGGCGGGTGGGCGCCAATTTCAATCCAAGTACTGCCATTAATCAACTTGAATTTTGGCAAGCAGAAACTTTTGATGAAAATACCATCGAAAGAGAATTAAAATGGTCTGCAGATTTAGGTATGAATGTTCATCGTGTCTATCTACATAATCTTCTCTGGGAGCAAGATTCAAATGGCTTTATAGATCGATTGAATGTCTATTTGAGTATTGCCGATCGCTATGAACTCAAAACTATTTTTGTTTTGCTCGATGATGTATGGCATCCTGTACCAAAACTTGGAAAACAACCGGCACCTATACCTCACCTCCATAATTCAGGTTGGGTTCAAGCTCCTGGATCAGCCATTCTAGGAGACCTAAATAGGCATGATGAATTAGAAACTTATATCAAAGGGATCATTACTGCTTTTGCCGATGATGAGCGCGTAATTATGTGGGACCTATATAATGAACCTGATAATGTGGCTAAAGGAAAAGGCCGTGGTGCACTTGAAGTGAATAACAAAAAAGTATACTCACTCGCATTGCTCAAAAAAGTTTTTAGCTGGGCCAGAGAGGTCAATCCCTCTCAACCTCTTACCAGTGGTCTTTGGAAAGGAAATAGCTCCCAATGGGGGACTTTTGAAAAACTATCTGCTATTAATCAATTCATGGTTGAACATTCAGATGTTATTTCTTTTCATGCCTATGACGGTAGCCTAGAAAAAGTAGCAGAAAAAATCAGTGAATTAAAAAAATACAATCGCCCCCTTTTTTGTACCGAATACCTAGCCCGTGGCGTAGGCAACCATTTCGAAACACTCCTCCCTTCGTTCAAAAAAGAAAAGATAGGTGCCATTAATTGGGGATTGGTTGATGGAAAGACCCAAACAAAATATCCATGGAGAAGTTGGATTATTAATTTCACAGAGGAACCTGATGTTTGGCATCATGATATTTTTCGGGCAAACGGAACCCCTTATTCAAAAGAGGAGACTTATTTTATAAAAAAAATACTCGAAAAGCAGTAATTAATAACAATAAAGGGCATATATCCATCTCATAATGTGTCTCCTAATTAGATCCAAAGCCATCGCGTCAAAAACAATCACTTGGTGATCAAAAAGCCGTAGTTCTTATTGCGTAACCGAACCCGGCGTACCATAGTATTCGCCCCCATTGATCCACGGAAGATCAGCGGTGGTGTGGTAATGATAAATTTCTTCTGGGAAATCTTCGGTTACATGTGTGTGGCCATGATAATCGTCAAGGTCATCATTGGTCAACGTTACCCCACTTTCTACCGGACCGTAAACTGGAAATCCGTCAAGTAAAAGGCCTAAGAAGGAACTGTCGCCTTTGATTTCTGTTAACCACGTAGGCTCTATGTGATAATGATAAGAACCCGTGTTGGTGGGATGACCTTCATATTGATCAAAAGTATTAAGTTCTTCCAATATATCGTCTCCGGGTGCGGCCTGCTGGTTATAAAACACTACACTGTTAATGGATACACCCATTGGCCCAAAAGGAGTCCCTTCATTATTTGTGGCCGCTTCAGGAAATCTAGGCAGGGTAAAGGTGTAGTTCATAGCCGCAATTTTATTTGGATTTTTAAAAAAATTTTCATTGTCAGGCTCGCTATAGGCCTCGAACAGAGGATTACTCGTGTCATAATACATACTTTTATGATCCGGCTCATTGGTTGATGTGATGGTAATTGTCGTTTCACCAACAACTACTGTAAGCGCTTCATCGTTATAATATTTACAAGCAATGACCGCAATATCATTAGCCGATGTAGAAGTAATACAATCTATCGTTATATCATCTGTTATAATATCACTATCGGCAGCATCTGTAAAAGTGGTATCATCATCGCCGCATGATGAGAAGATAAACAATGAGCACAGGGTGCTAATTGATAAAAAATTGATAATTGATTTCATTATATTCTTAGATTAAATATGATTGATTTCATTTGAAACTAAGAAATAAAATTATAATAATGAATTATTTAGGAGTTTTCTTTGAATTATATTTAACTAATACCTTATTTTGTTGAATATAATGAAATATATTTAAGCTGATGTCTGAACAAAATATTCTTTTCGTAGTCCTTTTAATTTGGGGTATCCCCAGTACTTATTTCAGAAGTCGATTTCGAAAAATAGTCTATGTAACGGATGATTGGAAAATAAATATTAAACCTCTCTTCAAAAAAGAACTGATTGCTTTATTTTCAAATAGTTTGCCAACGGATCAAGCGTATATTAAGGCCCGAAATCATTATCGTTTTTACTTAGCTATTTATCTGATATTATTTATTATGTATCATTTTGAATGGCCATGCGTTAAATAGAACGCATTGCTATCGAGTATACTTACACAATGAAAAAAAACCTATCTCATTTATTTTTCTCACTCATCGCATTTGCCGTAGCTTATGGATTGGCGTGGTTGACCGCCATCGATTTGGTCATGAACGCTGTCTTACTCTCCTTTTTAATTCAGTGGATATTGTTTGTGCCCGCTTATTATTTTCAAACAGAAAAGTTTTATGACCTCGCGGGTAGTATGACCTACCTCACTGTAATTATATATACGAGCTATGCCAGCTACTTGATGACCGGATTCAACTTAGGTAGTATGATTTTGGGCTTATTTGTCATTATTTGGGCTTTAAGACTGGGTATTTTCTTGTTTATCAGAATTCACAACACAGGAGAGGACAAAAGGTTTCAATCGATCAAACGATCACCAACTCAATTTTTCATGACTTGGACTTTACAAGGCATGTGGGTGGCTATTTGTTCTGCCTGTGCCCTCACCGCGATGGCTAATGGGGTCGTCTTAAACGGAGTTTTCCTCATGGGATTCCTTGTATTTCTTTTAGGCTTTTCAATGGAGATCATAGCCGACCATCAGAAAAGTAGCTTTAGGAAAAATCCAGTGAACCGAGGTCATTTCATAAAAACTGGACTTTGGGCCTATTCAAAACATCCCAACTATTTAGGTGAAATAATCTTATGGATGGGCATCGCCATTTGCTCTTTATCTTCCCTGTCAGACCTTCAATTGATAACACTAATTTCACCTGTTTTTACCTATGTTTTGCTCGTTTACATCAGTGGTATCCCTTTATTGAAAGCTAGGAGTGAGGAAAAGTGGGGGCATCTATCTCAGTATCAAGAATATGTTGACAGAACCCCAACGCTTTTTTTCAATCCATTAAAAAGCTTTGACAAATAAGCTTAACGCAGCTCTCGTAAGCTCATATCTTGCATAAATAAAGCTACAAAACAACAAACAGTATCAACTGAATCTTGTGAACGCAAGATTACCCCTTTAATCAGCTTACTTTTGTTGAAAAATGAACTCCCAATCCCTTATTGAATAAAACTTTATCATCTCTCATTCTATCTCCAGTCTTAAATGACCTATTTAAACCGAGAATTTCGCTTTGGAATAATTACAAAAAAATAATACCTTTAAATATTAATCTATTTTTTAACTATTTATCCAACTAAAATGAAAAAAAACATATCAACGATTATTGCCATCATCGCATTCAATATGATGGTTCAAGCACAAGAAGGTCCTGAAATTTGGATGACCTACGATCTCATGCCTAAAAAAGGAATGACCAAACAATTTGAGGCAGCAGCTGAAAAAAAGAATAGGAAATTTAATAATACTGCGGAAACTGCCATTTTTACGTTCAAATACATGGATGGTGAAAATCAAGGCAAATACCAAAGAGTGATGGGCTATAAGGACTGGGACTTTTTTAATAACCAACAACAAGGTGATAATGCTCAGCGCAAATATTGGGCTGAAAATGTTGATCAATTTGTAGAAAGTCAAACGGGATGGAAAGTATGGTCAAGATCACTTAAACACTCTCATAATTGGACGCCCACAACTACCTTCAAACATATGTATGTCTTAAGAAGATTTATCAAACCTGGTCATGAGGCAGCCGTGTATAATTTCCTTGACCGTGGAGCCAAGGTTATGAAAGCACATAATTACTCGGGAATTCAAGGTGTTTTTCAGTTGATGTCTGGGGGTAATACTAATGAATATATTATTTGCAATGGATTTGATAAATTTGGCGAGTTCGGTAATTATCCTGACACCGAAAAAACAGAAGCCCAACTTTACGATGAAATGTTTGGAGAAGGCTCATGGCGAAAAGATGCTACTGCTTACAATCAAGCACTAGAAATGTACAGCAGAACCAGAGAAAGACTCATGTCGGTAGAGGCTTTGAGTACACAGTTAAACTAGAATATTCGCTAAATATTTAAAGCAAACAAGTCCTCGCTGGGGGCTTGTTTGTTTTCCTTAATCAATAAGTAAGAGGGCTACCCGAATAGCATTGATAACCAAACGATCATGAAGAAGTTGACTGTTTTTATTTTAGTAGCCGTAGCTAACATCAACTTTCGACTTTAAATGAGGTGATTCTTAAAATCATCAGTAGTTTGGCAACACAACTGCTCCATTACCTGCTGTAACTCTTTTTTTATCAAAGAAATGCTGTGATCACCCCCCTGTTTACCTAAGGCTCCCACCCCATACATGAAACTTCGTCCCATGAAGGTGAAAGCCGCCCCACTGGCCATTGCTCGAGCAATATCTGGCCCTCCACGTAAACCCGAATCAACCATGATTTTGATCTCTTTCTGATACTTTTTTACCAAATGAATCATGGGTACAATTGACGATTGACCCGCATCCAACTGCCGACCTCCATGATTAGAAACGATGACCCCATCCACTCCTAATTTAATGGCTTTGAGGATATCTTCTTCACTGACAATTCCCTTAACAATCAATTTACCTTTCCATTGTTCTCGAATGGCAGCAATTCGGTCTTCATTTAGGCGACCCGAAAAAGTAGCATTCATAAATGCTCCTAATCCTTTCAAATTTAATTTTTTTGGCATATATGGAAGGAGACTTTTGAAATTGGGTCGTCCATAAATCAAAGTTTGAACGGCCCAATCTGGATGCTTGATGATCTCTAAAATGTTTTTAAAATTCATTTTGGGGGGCATGGATAATCCATTGCGCACATCTCGAGGCCTAAACCCAAAACTGGGAACATCGGCTAAAATAACCAAAACATTAGTGCCTACCACCGCCGCTCGCTCTAATAAATCTCTTTTAACCGCTTCTTGAGTAGGGTGATATAATTGAAACCACGCCTTCCCCTCAGTAATCTCACCGATACGTTCAATACTTGCCGTACTCACGGTACTCAGAATAAAAGGGATGTTGTGATTGACTGCTGCACTAGCCAAGATTTCTGGCGCATTTGGCCAAATTAATCCTTGTAATCCGATGGGTGCAATGCCAAAAGGTGCATCATAGGTGTGACCAAACAATGTCGTCTTCATCTCTGATTGATCAAACTTCGATAAGTATTGGGGCATCAATTCTATTTTCCGAAGGTCCGATCTGTTTTTGTCAAGGTTAACGTCCTCATTGCATCCTCCATCTAGGTATTCAAAAGCAAATTTTGGGATTTTGACCTCGGTTCTTTTTCTTAAATCCGATACAGACGGGTATTTATAATTTATATTGAGTTTCATCACATGCTTTTAGCTTTATTTAACGAATGCCTTTATTCAACACTGTTCAGATTTCTTTTGCCTCAAGTAAAAAATTTGATCTTTGAGTTGCAATTCAGAGGACATTGTATCGGTTTGATTCCTTAAAAAATAAGTAAAATAAGCTACTTGTTTTTCATCCCTCAGCAATACTTTTTTTAACTGTAATAACTTTTATATTTTCTTGACATGTTCAAACTACAGGTCGCGTATTTTAATATTTCTAAACCACACAGGATAGCCATGATCTTGTAACCCAATATAGCCTTCTCTTGAAATACCATCCACAAAGCCCTTAAAATCTTTAAATTTACTGTTTTGAACCAATGTATCCCATTCTGGAGTCCAATGTGAATAAGACAATACTTGAATTCCATTCATACTTACCAAAACATCCCCCTCATTTACTTTTATAGAACAAGTATTCCATTGACCTGCAGGATTAACCGCTTCAGGATTTGCGGGAAGCATATCGTACAAAGAACCTGCTAAATGACTACTTATTTTATTATCGAATGCATCTTGATTATCTAAAACTTGAATTTCAGGGGCCGCATAGTAAATGGCATTTCCAGGTGTTTCACGAACATAATAAAAGATCCCAGAATTAGCCGATTTACTTGCTTTCCAATCAATCATTAATTCAAAATTTTTATACTTCTTTTCAAAAAATAAAATATCACCCCCTGCGCCTTCTCCTGGTGTTTTTCCTGATCCTAAAAGTACCTTCATGGCCTCATTTTCAATGGTCCAATTAGCAGGCATTTCAGTACCATTACATTGCCGCCAACCTTTAAAATCTGTCCCGCTAAATAGTAAGGTCCAACCCTGTTCTTTCTCGGTCGGGGAAAGTGAATTGTTTGGCTGAGCATAGGCGTTCAGAGTCATTAAAAGTAAGCATGGCATCACCCATCTTTTTATCAATCTATTAGTTCTCACATCAATCTTTTTTACTTTATCAATTACTTATTCGAGATAAGGAATTAGCGGACATTAATAGTTCAGCTACTTCTCAAAACTTAATTTGCACAAAAAATATCAAAATTCCACGATATTTCCTTGTTTTATCTTCCCATAATCTAATCATTCTAGACTGGTGATCCATGACCGAATCAAAGCGATGCCTTCTTTATGAATCATTTTTCGTCCCAATTCAGGCATCATCACTGCTGGTTCCGTTGAATTCATTCGATACAATAAAATGGATGCTTCGGGTTGGCCCGGGATAATATCATAGGCCAGTTGACCTGATCCACTTCCAGCGGCCACGGGGGCCTTCATGATGCCTAATGCATGCCTACTATTGCTCGAGGACATCAAATAGAGGCCTGAGTTTTTGGCGGGTCCCTCTTTCCGGTGACAATGAGCACAGTTCATCTCCAAATAGGCCCGTGCTCGTTCATCTAGACTTCCCGTCTTTGGATCATTCCATACTGATAGCTTTGGGAAAACCTCTTTTTCTGAGATATTTAATAGACCTAAGCGACTTAATCTTCGCAGCTGATTTATAGAATCTTCGCCGTCATTCAAATTGTTTCTATTGAGCTGCCTAGCTGTGGGGCCAATAGGTTGTAGGGTTCCACTTCTTTGATGACAGCCTTTACATTGACCCATATTGGGGATTTGATAATGAATTGGTTTTTTATCCAATAAGGAAATTTCTTGTACCCCACCGGTGATTTCTAAAATAGCATCCGTCTGCTCGTTATTCCAAATGTAAGGTAACGCAAGCCATTCGCTGGCCTTTTTAATCAGCAACCTGGTCTCAATGATTCGCCCCTTTTGATTGATCAGCTGCACGTCGTCGTAGTAGAAATTTTTAATCAAGACCGTACCCACTGGGAAATCAAACACTTCGGTAGGATGGTATTCAATGAAACTGCTTTCTGGAAGATAAATGAATCTTTTCTTTTGAGCATAATCACTAAATAAAGGCGTATTTAGTTCATAAGGATGTACATTTTGGGCCGGTACCAAGTCAACCAAAAATCCTGTGAAAAAGCCATAGTCTGACAAATTTTTATGGCCTAAGTGTCCATTGTCTACTTTTTTTAAAATTTCTTCTTCGAAGACTATGTTGGATGCCTCATTTTTAGGTTTACACGCGTTCACCATTAAGACAATTAGTAAAAAAAACAATCCTCTTCTCACACTATGTTTCACAATTAAAAGATGCAGGATCGATCACTAAACCCTCAAAATCATTAGCTACATCTAGAATGGCCGTCTTTACTCCTACTTCTTGAATACATATTTTATAATCCGGATTAAGGGTACCATTCGATAAAAGATAATTTTCTGGCACCATGCCATCCCAGATGATCTGCGGTCGATCAAATCCAAACTTCCAAAGAAACAATTTACCAAAATCATTACTCAGATTAGGAAGCCATGAAACCTCTCCGTACGTATTGTCATGTATATAAATAGCGCCTGGGTATGGGTCATATTCAAGGTCCATATTTGCCCCCTCTTCAAATATTTGTGCGCTAGATCCTGGATCCTTATTTTCTTGGGATTTTTGATCGTTCATGGCATCTATCAGTGCATAGCTAACCGTCGCCACTTCAATAGTATTGTTATTCTCTAATTTATTGTTATAAATTTCCACTTCTCGAGTGGCCAAAACCATGATGCCCGTTCCAGAGGGAACGGCACCCACAATATTTCCAGCTGGGGCGAAATTAAAAAGATTATTGTCGTACACTTCATTGTCATATACTTTGATCTTTCGACCATAGCGCGTCAGACCAGGGAGATCAAAAACTAAGATGCCGCCCGTATTGTTATAAGCTTGGTTATTATAGATGGATACATTTTCAGAGTTTTCACTCTCTATTCCCGCCACATTCCAATAAACTTTATTATTTCTAATAATTACATTTTTTGACTGCCCCACATAAATACCGGCATCGCTGGCACCTAAAACTTCACATGCTTCTATCAATACATTTTCGCATATGACAGGATACAAAGCATAAGCACCATTTTTTTCACTGATCTCCCCAGTCCATGCTGACTTTATCCTCCTAAAAGTGATCCCCTTAGTATCCGTTACTTTGATATTATCCCCGACCGCATCTTCAATGGTAAAATCTTCAAGAATGATGTTTTCACTATTGGTTATTTTCAGACCTTCCGCTCCATTTTCCTGTATTTTAAAGGATAAAACGGTTTTATCCATACCTCTACCGCGCAAGGTAATGTTTTTTTTGTTATCAAGAATTAGGCTACTTTTAAAGATAAAATGTCCCTTTTCCAGTTGTATAACCGTACTATCTTTAGCCAACATTAATTTTGATAACAAAGCTTTTTCAATGCTTTTATAGTTCCTATAAGGGTCATGACTTGGTATGTTCTCACATCCCAATAGGGTACCCATTATCACCATCAAAAAACCATATTTGATGACCACATCTAGATTATTAAATTGTTTTTGAACTTTCATTAGAAATAAATTTAATGATAATTACCCCATCCACAGAGAAAATTGCCATAAAACACCCCTATCACCGGAGTAATACTTCAATTTATCAAAAAAAATAAACCAGCTCAATCCATAAGTACGGCATTGAAAAAATTTGGAATCCTTATCATAAAAGAATCCTAAGCCTGCCAAAAGGAGAAAATAAATATTCATCAGAAAGATGTTCGCATTAAAAGGATTCCTATTTACTCCATTGAATAAACATTACTTCCGGACTACCCAAGATTCTTTTTTACATATTAAAAAGATGGGAGATGGTCTATTTAAAATTATTTCAATATCATTGAATATGAAACAAAAAGTAATGCTTAGCTTTTGGGTAATGGCACTTTCCCTTGCCACACAAAATTGTCAACCGCAGATTAAAAATAAAACTCTGAATCCAGATCCATTGATCCAAATGATACTCATTCCGGGAGGTACTTTTACCATGGGAGGTCGATCTGATCAAGCCTATCCAGATGAATTTCCCCAACATAAAGTCTCAATTGCTCCTTTTTTTATGGATCTGCATGAAGTCTCCAATGCTGAATTCGATCAATTCACCACAGCTACGGGCTATGTTACCATAGCCGAAAAAGACATCAATTGGGATGATATCAAAGTCCAATTACCTGAGGGGACTCCCAAACCTACCGATGATATATTGAAGGCAGGTTCTTTGGTTTTCAAAGAAACAAGCAGTCCGGTTGACCTCATGGATTACTCACAATGGTGGCATTGGACCATCGGTGCTCATTGGCGACAACCTGAGGGTCCAGGAAGTACCATTGAAGGGCGAATGGATCATCCAGTAGTTCATGTCGCTTACGAAGATGCCCAAGCCTATGCCTCTTGGGCCGGCAAGCGGCTGCCTACCGAAGCCGAATGGGAATGGGCAGCCTCAGGGGGAACAATGGACAAATATCCATGGGGGAATGATCCGATCGAAAATGCTACAGATAAAGCCAACTTTTGGCAAGGTATTTTTCCTTATAAAAACCTTATTCAAGATGGCTATGGTGGGACCGCACCTGTAAAATCATTCCCATCCAATCCTTTTGGTCTTTTTGATATGGCTGGAAATGTGTGGGAATGGTGTCAAGATAGATATGATGTCACCAGCTATGCTATTGATAAAAGTAAAGGCATCATAAGCAATCCCCATGGCTCCAATCAATACAACGATCCCAGAGAGCCTTATGCCCCTAAACACATTATCCGTGGGGGTTCCTTTCTTTGTAATGAAAGCTACTGCAGTGGTTATCGCGTTTCAAGGCGAATGAGTACGAGCAAAGATTCAGGATCCAACCACACAGGATTTCGTTGTGCCAGGGACTACTAATGTTTTTGCTTGCTCAAAACAATCAGTCTAGCTAGAAATTTGATTCTAAACCTTGCTTGATAGATCAAATCTTAATGCTTTTCTATCAAAATACCAGAAAATACAATACAAGGGGAGCCATAAAGGTATTGGAGAATTTTAAGGCCTACTTTATGAAGGTAGATATGCGAAGAATCTAAAAAAATCAGAAATAAATAGAATAGACAGTCTATCCCACAAATCACGTAAAAAAAGCCTTTAGCTATATTTGAAGGCTTTTTTATACCTATTGATTTTCCAATAACCATTTACTGGAATTACAGGAGCTAATCCTCGGTTATGAGAGGTAACCAGTGATTGCCCTGCCTTGAGTTAACCACCCTTATAAAAAATAACAAAAAAGCTCAAAAACAGGTTGTATTGTCTACACATCAAAAAAAGACGAAATGAAAACCCAATTATACAAATTGCTATTGATACTCTTTTTGAGCATTAGTGCTCATGCTCAAATCTGGAAAATAGATCCCAAGCACTCCAGTATCATCTTTAATGCCAAGCATTCTGACATCTCATTTGTCAATGGAAGATTCATGGGATTTGAAGCGAAAGTGGAAGGTGGAATACCTGTAGATTTTTCGGCCGCTCGAGTGAGCTTCAAAGCTCAAGTTAGTAGTATCAGCACCGGTGCTGAAGGTCGCGATAAACACTTGAAAAATGTTGCTTTTTTTGATATGGAAAATCATCTGACGATCAGCTCTCTAAGTAAAATATTTATCAAATCAAGTGAGAACACCTACAAAGTAGTGGGTGATTTAACCGTGAGAGGTAACACCAAGGAAGTAATTTTATCCGCAAGTCACATAGGCTCAACCAAAACCCGAGATAACCTAATTAAAATAGAATTTCAGATCATAGGGAGAGTTTTTCGAAACGATTTTGACGTATCTGGCACTTCAAGCTCGGTAGCTCCGGATATTGAAATAATATGTAATATTGAAATGTCCGAGCATGAATAATGTAATTACCATGATTGGCTCTTATATATTATAGCCCAAGTGGATTCTATCACTTAGGCTAAAATCATTAATACTTTTCTTAAAAAAAAAGGACTTATTTCATCACTTTCATCAACGATCAATCTCCTTTATTCCACCTAACTTTCAAAATTACTGCTGCATCTAATAAATCTTTAACCCCATTTTGTGCTTGTGATGTTGGGTTAACATCTGCCGATTGCAGTACATTCATCATATAAATTAATTTATTCTGAAGACCGATAATAGTTTCTTTTTCTGGAGAAACTGCACGAATGCTACCATACAATACATCCTGATCACGTGGGCTGCCCGTGCCTAACAAAGCTAAAGCAGTCAAGGATGGTTTCTTTTGTGTGACAATAGTTTCCGCCATTTGTTGTAATTCATGATAGGCCTGATAACATGCCATGCTCAAGTTATGCTGGGACTGTAAGGCCGCTGCATTGATTGACACCCGAGGATCCATACGCAAGACCAAAGGTTTTTCGGTAACCACACCATCAACCGTCAGACGGACACGATAACGTCCTGGGTTAACCATAGGACCGAATGGACCACTGGGTGTACTGTTATGAACAGCAGCGATAGAATAGGAAGCCTCAGCGCCCCTAGGTGGCGCATATTTTAAATCCCATGTAAAACGATGATGGCCAGCGCTCGTTCCCAATTCTTCAACCGGCCGCATCCAATAGGTTGGATGATGTTGGGTAGTAGTATCCACATTTACGGGTAAATCATCAGTAGCATAACTTCTTATAACCTTCCCTTCTTGATGCAGCACCTCTAGTTGTACTGAACTTGCAGCTACCGCAAGATGATAATCGAAAATAGCACCATCGGGAGGATTTTGTCCGGTGGGCTCTTCAGGTGGCAGCGGAGTGTCATGAAACATGTTATCTCTCACTCGGGTCGCTAAGGAAGGTGTAAATAAGTAAACTGACTCCTTTTGCATTTTTATCATTTCCCGTAAGGGCGCTATATTATCTAAAATCCAGATAGAACGGCCATGAGTACCTACCACGAGATCATCCTCATGAATTACCAAGTCCCTAATAGAGGTGGCAGGCATGTTATTACGAAGTGATTGCCAATGAGCTCCCTCATCTGTAGAAAAATAAACAGCTCTCTCGGTTCCTGCAAACAACAAACCCACTTGCTTTGGATCAGCCCTCACTACATTGACAGGACCGTTTGAAGGAAGGCCTTCGATAACCAATTTCCAGCTTTTACCCGCATCGAGCGTTTTATAAATATAAGGTGCCATATCATCTTTTCTTATGGCATTAATGGCAATGTAAGCTGTATTTTCATCAAAATAACTGGCGTCTATTTGAGTAACTTTATCCCATGATGAGATTTGAGGAGGCGTGACGTCCTGCCAGTTTATACCGCCATCCTTAGTTAAGTGGACGCGACCGTCATCAGTGCCTGCCCAAATAATATGGGCTGACAACGGAGACGGGCCGAGTGAATAAATAACCCCTCTGCGGGCCATCTTTTCCATCTCTTTGGTTTTGTAAATACCCACACTGGCAGGGACTTCAGGTCGTTCGTAAGTCAAATCAGGACTGATGACTTCCCAACTTTGACCCTCATTGGTGGTTTGCCACAATACATTGGTGGCAAACAAAAGTACATTGTCGTCCGCAGGATGGAACATCAATGGTAGCGTCCTTACAAACCGATAATCTCCTGAACGTACGGTCTCAGGTGTGACACTTTGAGATTGACCCGTCAATTTATTGAATCGGGTGACGCGACCACCATAAATGATATTGGAATCTTTAGGATCTGGAGCTACGTATGCATACTCATCAGCACCAATACCCATAAATTCTCTAAAACTAATTTGACCCCCATCTCCTCTACTCGCAATGCCAATGGCTCCACTTTCCTGCTGACCTCCATACACCATATAAGGAAAGTCTCCATCTGTGGCAACGTGATAAAGTTGGGCCGTGGGTTGATTGTACCAAGAACTCCAGGTTCGTCCAGCATTTACCGTGACGGTGGCACCTTGGTCGGCCACGAACAACATAATATCAGGGAAATTTGGATTAATCCAAATCCGGTGGTAATCATCTCCTCCCGGTGCTCCCTTCAGGGAACTCCATGTTTTCCCTCCGTCAGCAGAGGTATAGGAAGCCACATTACCCACATACAATCTATCAGGATCTTTGGGATGTACTTTGATCTCAGCGAAGTCTCCTCCTCGACCCCAAAGCCTTCTATTGCCATGTAAAAAAACCCAACTTTCTCCCCCGTCTATGCTTTTGTAAAGCCCACCTGCTTCGCGTGCATCTACTAGCGCAAACATAAGATTTGAATTACTGGGTGCAATGGTAAACCCTATCCTGCCCAAACCTTGCTCAGCCCCTGGCAATCCCATTTCTATTTTTCTCCAATGTTCACCACCATCTGTCGACTTATACAAACCACTATTAGGACCTGACCAATTGGCATTTTCCCAGGGTCCTTCCTGATGTTGCCACATATCTGCAAATAGTATTTCAGGATTATTCGGATCAAACTCTACCTGTATCGCACCGGTATACTCATCAAGGTAAAGTACCTTACGCCAATTCTTGCCTCCATCATCCGTTTTAAATACGCCACGCTCTTCATTGGAACCATAAGGATGTCCCAAACCTGCTACAAAAACAAGTTCTGGTTGGGTAGGATGAATGACCACACGACCTACCTGCTGTACATCTGATAATCCGATATGAGTCCAACTTTTCCCTCCATCGATACTTTTAAAAATACCGTCTCCAACACCCAAATCTGGACGATGTAGGCCTTCACCAGTACCCACGTAAAGAACCTCAGGCTGACTCTCTGAGACGGCGATATCCCCAATGGATCCAGTAGAAACATCATCGAATATCGGATTCCATGTGCGGCCAAAATCATCGGTTTTCCAAACACCACCATTGTTCACCCCCATGTAAAAAATACTGGGTTGAGAAGGCACACCAGTCCCTCCTACGGTTCTACTGGCCCTAAAGGGACCAATCATACGATAGTCTAAATCTTTATAATCCACTGGGTCAATGGATTGTGCACCTAAGATGTAAGGAGAGAGGCCGCAAGTAATGAGTAGAAGCCAACTGATTCGTCGGAAGAATGGGGATTTAAACATAAAAAAGTAGTTAATTGAACGTATCAATTACTTGAACGCGTACAAATAATATAAGCATAGCTTTAGCCTATATTTCTCAAGAAAGATAACATTTATACCTCAAAAGACAAAAACTGACGCTACTTACAGTAGAGTACCACCAAAATCTTCAATAAAGAAAATCACAGTATTATTTTCAAAATGTTCATGATACGTACAGATCAATATCCCGATATTATCAACAGGTGAGGTGGTAAATATTTGTGCTCAGCCCCCATAATAAACTCAAACCACAGCCAAACATTTTTTAAATAGTTATAATAGTTTGTTCTTATCGAGATTAATTTTTCCCGACCAGAATTTACCTAACAATCTATCGTTTAACTGCTATTAACCAAGAGAAATCACAATAGAATAAAGTTTTTATTGCCTTATTGATAGAATAATTAAGATATAAGCTTAAAGTTAAGGTGAGAAATTAAAAACAAAATACAAACAAAATTACCTTTTACTTAGTGAGATTTACTCTAAAAAAAATCAGAAGGTAAGATAGAGCTGATGACATTGAATCTTGGGAAAACTTATCAGAATTTTTTATTTTAAATTCACTTCGTAGTTTATAAACATGCATGGGCTATTCTCTCATAAATATGAGATTGTTGTGAATTCAACATTCCGGATATTCAACCATTTTACCAAAACAAACTTAACAACAATAGATATCGTGAAGTTATTTCAACTTTCATCAAAAATTATAATTAATCGAAGACAATATGGGGATTACTCCTCTTCCTTGTAATATTAAAAAAGAAATAATATATGAATTAGCTAGAAGAAATACACTAATTGTCAAATTTAATATTATTAGGATTAAACCCCATCTACATAGAAAATAGCTTCTCTCTCTGATCTATTACCTAGCTTATCTTCAGCTATTATTTTTAATCGAACAAGCCGCTTGCTGTTAGACCTATTAACTTCAGAAAGATCTACACTTTGTCTGTTGTCGAGCTTTAATAAAGGCCCACTATCAATTGAATAGAAAATATTTTCTGTTCCTACATCTTTATCTGTGGCACTTAAAAACATAGCCGTATAAGAAGGGTATAATTTAAATCGACCCATTTCATCATCAATCTGTGATGATGCCTCAACACTAAAAGAGTAGTTTATCTCTGGTGGTGTGTTGTCAATATGAAAGCGTGAAACTGTTACTCTCTCTTCATTGTTAACATTGTCTGTTGAAAAAAAACTGATCGAGTGAATACCCTCTCCATTTACGCTAAACTCTCCTTCATATTCACTATTCTGACCTTCATCAATAGCAAATGAAGTTGTACTTATGCCAGAACCATTATCCAATGGCTGGAAATTAATTTTTGTTTTACTTGTGACATACAACACTTGTGATTTGTAAAATTGTGGTATTCCAAAATCAATGTTTGTCGTAGGCGCGTCATTATCCATGTGAACAAATAGGTATTTCTCTTTTGAAGCGTTACCTACTCTATCCTCAGCATAGTAACTAATAGTATCTAATCCGAACATGGCAGGTAAAACAATGTTATCACCATAAATAGATTTTCTTGATCCATTCACCCGGTAATAAACTGCATCAACTCCAGACTTATTATCGTCACTAGTGAGGGTTATCAGAGTCCTCCGTGAGACATAATTAACATTACTCGATGCTTTGTGCCGGTCACCGGTGATCATTACTTCAGTTTCGGGTGGGATTTTATCAAGATAAAAGTCAAACGTGTTTATTTCCTCTTTATTTTCTACGTTATCGATTGAGTAATATTTGACAGTATGCTCACCGTCCTCAAGGCTTTTAAAATTGATTTTTCCCATGATTCTATCTGTACCTTCATTAAAGTACGCATGCGTTTCTCTAACTCCAGATAAGTCATCATTACCAGAAAAGAGAACACGAGTATTGGGTGACATAACATTTCTTTCATATACTCTCCCTTCAAAATATTTAGAAGTGGTTGGTGGGCTCAAATCTGAGACAAAATTTACGCTTTGAGTGTTTTCGACGTTGCCCACATTATCAGTTGCGTAGAAATAGACCGTGTAATCTCTTTCCATATCAGGTTTCAGACTTACATTGTAATTTTGATATCCACCGTTTAAGGCAAAATAAGTTTGTTGAACACCCGCAATCCAATCTTTCGATGATAACGAAATTTGTAAGCCTTGACCATAATATGTGACTCCATCTTTAGTGAAACTAGGAGCTCCAGCAAAGTCAATTTTAGAGGTGGGAGGAACTCCATCAGCATAAATTTCGTACAAAATTTCCTCTTGAGGACTTTTTGTTCTTTTTGTATCTTTATTCACCGCCCATTTGCTTCGAATGAAGTTTATTCCTTCCGTATCTAGATACATTGGATCGGCAAAATCAGGCGTTCCTTTGCTATGAAAATTATAGTTTTCTCCGTCAGGTTCTACACTGAATTTAAGGTAAAGAGGCATTTGCTTTTGCACATAAATATTACCATCTTTTTGAAAAACCTTTTTCTGATGTATTGGTTTTATCGGCTCCTGAGAAAAGCTTTCAAAGCATAACAAGCTTAATAATATCGGAACTAGCTTATTGATCATGATATTTAATGTACATTACTGGTTTGTTATTATAATTAAAATTCAATCCTGAACAGATAATTGATTGTGTATGCTCGTTTACTGAAATGAGTCCATGATCGAAATAATGGGTAAGATAAAAATAAAAATAATATAGTTGCAAATATAAGGCTTGATTATTTCTGTATACAACGATCTTCCTAGTTTTTTACTAGTCTCACCTAAAGGCTTGAGGAGACATTTCAATCAGTGATTTCAAAGTTAGGGTCAAAGAGTTAGATATAAGGGATCAAGAGGTCTTCGAAAAAGGATTTAATCATAAAATAATTATTTTTTTAATTGATTTTTAATTGAATAGGTAAGTATGTGAATCGGTATTGCTTCAGCATTATCGGTTAAACCATATCTCCACTTGACGCCACCAAGAATTATCAAAACACCCATCGTTACCCATTTATAAAGTCATTTATACGGCCTCAAGTACCCTACTTTATAAGACAATTTGGACTCTCATGGGCTAGCGCGAAAAGGCTCATACGGATATTATCCACTAACCTCGAGAAGTAGGCTCCAATTTAAATAAGAGCCCCAAATTATTCTTGCCCTTGGTATTTATCTAAATCATATTAAATTACTCAAATATATGGATAAAAACAAAAGTAAATATGGGTACTAAAGTCACTTTTTCTGGACAAGTCTTAGTTGTAATTTTATTACAATTCACCTTTTCTGTGAATGGGCAACAAATTGTTGGTCAATGGAAAACCATAGACGATGAAACGAAAAAAGAACGGTCTATTGTAGAAATTTATAAGGTGGGTGATCGTTATTCAGGTAAGATCATTAAGCTCCAAAGAAGTTTAGAAGATGATCCAGATCCGGTCTGTGACTCCTGCGATCCTGATGACTCTAGATATTTACAAAAAATCATTGGTATGGAAATCATACAAGATATGGCCTTTGATAAGTCTTCAAATGAATATGTTGATGGTACTATTCTAGATCCCGAAAGCGGAAGTGAGTATCAATGTAAGCTGTGGCTGTCAGAGGAGGGTACCTTAAAAGTACGGGGTTACATTGCCTTTTTTTACCGAACCCAGACCTGGCTTCCCGTCTCGGTCACAGGGGAATAACTCATATGCCCCCCCAGTAATCATTCCTTGCTTAAATGAATCCTAATAAGTCATCTCAGTACGCCTTAAAAAAGATCTTATTCCTGAAATCAGGAGGCATTAATTATCAGCCCTCTTGGCCTCTCGCGCAGGTCTAACCTTGGAATCAATACAGATATCCCTATTGAACTGGCGGTATACAGATATTGATCCATCATGATATCCAAGCCTATAGCTTTTGCCGAATCTACCATGGGCCCCGGCATAAATAGAAATTTTACCCATTGAATATCTCTGAAAGGTAATCGCTGGAGTGGCTCCAAATTATTTGGTTGACAGTAAATAATTCAAATTCAATAATGAAATAAGATCAATGCATTCACCCAAGAAATTGACATTGATTTATATTGCTCAATATGGTTGCCTCCCCATTGAGCTCTATTAAGAAATTGGGCTCATCACCATCATAATAAATCATGATAAAAATAAAAAAGGGTACGAGCATAATAGCCAAAACCTTTTTTTGTACTATTGTAATGCCTCTAGCGGTAAATGAGGATAGTGATAAGAAGGTATTTCATCTAACTATTCAAATAACATTAGGTACTCATTGTCTTCTCAAATCATATTACATCGTTTAACTTAGTTCAACAAAATAATAGACGTCCTCATCCAGAAATAACCTATGAACTTTATTCACGATCCCGTATATGTCTTAATGATATTATGTCTCGTCATTGTTTTAGGTGTTTATGCCGCCAAAACTACATTTGGGAAAAAATTTGGTGCTGCATTAATCATCATCTTATTAGCCGCTGTACTGGCCAACCTAAAGCTCATCCCCTCGGCCTCAAATAGTATCGACCTCTACACCATCATTTTTAAATATGTAGCTCCCATTTCTATTTTTTATTTACTCCTTAATATCAATCTAACTTCAATTAAACAAGCAGGATTTCCAATGGTCGGCTTATTTCTGATTGGATCCTTAGCAACTACCTTGGGCATACTGCTGTCGTGGTTTATCTTATCACCTGAAAAAGTATTAGGTGAGGATGGAAAAGTGATTGCTGGTATGCTGACAGGCACTTATACAGGAGGGAGCCTTAATTTCAATGCGGTTGCCTTAGAAT
>Ga0206126_10002085_pt1 | contig 22671 bp, 21 predicted proteins | sample Helgoland_Spring_5_FD_148621 | JGI IMG/M metagenome (GOLD analysis project Ga0206126, IMG submission 148621) | Pelagic subsurface seawater microbial communities from Kabeltonne, Helgoland, North Sea - Helgoland_Spring_Bloom_20160412_1 | ecosystem: Environmental > Aquatic > Marine > Epipelagic ...
CCAATTGTCTTTCCGTTCAACCAATCGATACCGAGTATGGTCGGAAAAGAAAAATACACCAATCATCCTGCAATAAAGACTATTCTTGCGTTGACGGATTTTGTCCAAGTTTTGTGACAATACACGGCGGGGACATGAAACGTGGTAAGGCGCGAGACAGTCTTAAAACTGTAATCCCGGAACCCGAAATCTATAAAATAGAAAAATCTAAAACCTATGGAGCCTTGATCGCAGGCGTCGGCGGAACAGGCGTGATTACGATTGGGGCGCTTCTGGGTACGGCGGCTCACATGGAAGGTAAAGGTGTGTCGATCGTTGATCAGATGGGCTTCTCACAAAAAGGCGGCCCGGTCATGACCCATATACGTTTTGCCAACGAGCAGTCTGATATAAATACGGCCAGACTGACGATTGGTGCAACGGACTTGTTAATTGCTTGCGATATGATGACAACAGGCATGGACAAGGTTTTAGAAACATTAAATTCCCGTAGAACAAAAGCCTTCATTAATCTTGAAAAAACAATGTCGAGTGACTTTATTCACGACCCTAATCTCGATTATCCTATGACGGCCCTTCAAAACAGATTTTCCTCAGTTCTGTCCGCTGATAACATTGAATATCTGGACGCCACGCAATTGGCGCTAAAACTTCTTGGTAATTCCATTGGTGCAAACCTCTTTTTGGTCGGGTATGCTTGGCAAAAGGGCGCGCTGCCTATTGGACGGGCCTCTATCTTCAAGGCGGTTGACCTTAACGGGGTGAAACCTGAATGGAATAAACAGGCCTTTGAATGGGGCCGCCTCGCGGCTCATGACCCGCAAGCAATTAAGGCCTTTTTGAATGATAAACCCTTAACCCCTAAAACAGATGACGAATATACCGCCGCCCGAATGCAAGACTTAACCCTTTACCAAAATGCAGCTTATGCCGACAGATATAAAGCCCTTGTTGAGAAAGCGGCTTTAGCGGAGGCTCAAAAAACAAAAGGCCTAAGCGGGCTAACCCGCGCCGTCGCAATATATGCCTATAAGCTAATGGCCTATAAGGATGAATATGAGGTCGCCCGTTTGCAGACCGCGCCAGAGTTCAGAGCCAAACTCCAAGAGGCATTTGAGGGCAAATATAAAATCAAGTATCATCTTTCTCCGCCCCTTTTAGCTAAGAAAGACCCACATACGGGTCAGCCCCGCAAGTATGAAATCGGCGGCTGGATTACGCCTATATTTAAAATTATGGCGAAGATGAGTGCTTTGCGCGGCACTGCTTTTGATATTTTCGGATATACCGAAGAACGGAAGATGGAACGCGGCTTGATTAAAACATATGAAGAAACTGTCGATAGTCTTATTCTTGGTCTAAACCAAGACAATCATAAGCTCGCAATAGATATCGCCTCATTCCCTGATGCCATTCGCGGCTATGGCTTTATCAAAGAGAAGAGCGTCAAGGACGCGACAACGAACTTGAATATGCTGCTGTCTGCCTATCAGGAAAAAACTACGACGAAGGCCTCTGCATGACCCCTTTTATGGAGACTGAAGGAGAATTTAAGCAGTGGTTAAGCTGGAAGGAAGAAGTCTTCGAGTTCGAAACAGCTGGTCCATTCTATTTCAGGAAAGAGAAGGATAGCTACGTTTCCGCATTTCGCGCAGCCCGTAAACACATGAATGCGGGCGGCGTGATGCATGGTGGCTGCCTTATGGCCTTTGCTGACTTCGCACTATTTGCCCTTTGTTATGATCACATAGACGGAAATTACGGCGTTACAGTCGCCTTTAACTGCGAGTTCATTGATGGGCCTGTTATAGGAGAGCTGATCGAAGCTCGCGGCGAAGTCATTCGAGCCGGCGGATCTCTGATATTCATTCGCGGTATTGTAACGGCCGAAGGTCGACCCTGCTTAAACTTCTCAGGCACCGTTAAAAAGTTCAAGAAAAAATCATGACAGTTTTATCAGGCATAAAAATCATAGAGATTGAGGGGATTGGACCTGCACCCTTTTGCGGCATGCACCTCGCTGATTTAGGCGCGGATGTCATAGTAATTGAACGTCCCGGGGCACCTGCATTCGGCGATAGTGGTAACACTACAATTACGAAACGCGGCAAACGCATCATAAAGCTAAATCTCAAAGACAATGACGGTAAGACGCGGTTACTCAAACTTGTAGAGCATGCTGATGGTCTTATCGAAGGTATGCGCCCGGGAGTTATGGAGCGGCTTGGGCTTGGCCCAGATATATGCTGCGAAATTAATCCCAAGCTAGCCTATGGCCGAGTCACAGGATGGGGCCAAGATGGGCCTCTTGCGCATGCGGCAGGTCACGACATCAACTACAATGCCTTATCGGGCGCTCTTTGGTATTCAGGAAAGCCGGGGGACCCACCCTTTGCGACACCTACGATAATCGGAGATATCGCAGGGGGCGCATTATATCTCACGATTGGAATGCTCGGAGCCATTCTTCAGGCTCAGCGAACGGGTAAAGGTGATATTGTTGATGCAGCGATGATAGATGGCTCTGCTCATATGATGAACCTCATTCTATCTCTAAAGGCTACAGGGGCCGTGAGTTTTGAGCGTGGTAAAAGCGTTCTGGATGGGCCTCACTGGTTTGACACATACGCTTGTTCTTGCGGAGGTTTTATTTCGATTGGATCTCTAGAGCCTAAATTTTATTCTCTTTTACTAAAGCATTTAGACCTGTCAGATGACCCTGATTTCAGGGACCAAATGAATACTGGTAAGTGGCTAGTTCAGAAAGCCCGGCTGACCCAGATTTTCAAAACTAAATCCCGAGACGAATGGTCAGATCTCATGGAAGGTACGGATGTTTGTTTCGCGCCCGTTCTCCATCCTGGGGAAGCTGCAGAACACCCCCACATAAAACACCGTCAAATCTACCAAACGATAGAGGGGAACATTGAGGCGGCACCAGCACCAAGGTTTAAAAGCCAGAGCCCTAAGACAAGCCGCAAAAACTCTGTTCCGACAAACGTCAATCAGATTCTAAAAGAATGGGGACATAGGGAATTCCCATTTTTTTGAAATATAATCAAATTTACTAAGCCCACGTTGCGTGCAAAGTATTTTTTCTTTATTTTTTATAATTTCTGCAACTACTTCAAATGTTTTCATTTCCTTCCCTTAGCAAGAGACTAGTGGCTTGCCAAAGGCGGGGTAGTTGTGCAGATTGAGGGTATGAAACATTTGACCCTAATCCTCACACTCTTTTTCTCAACACTGATGTTCGCATCACCTGCATATGCAGATTGGGAGAAGGTTGGTGATGATGCGGTGGGTAATACCTTCTATGTAGACTTTGATAAGATGCGAAAAAATAATGGGTATGTGTATTATTGGGAACTTCAAGATTTGCTTGTGCCTAATGAGTATGGAAACTTGTCTTTCGAAGTTTATTATCAGGGTGATTGTGAGTTGTTCAGATACAAAGATTTGAAAGCAATATACTACAAACAGTCAAAGGGTGAAGGACGTGGAGAGACTGTTCCGCCATCTAACGCTGAATGGAAATACCCTACTTCAAAGAGTATGGCGGAGAAAATGCTTACCCAAGTGTGTTTCATAGCCGGTTACTAACCTTGGGGACGTCCCCGTTACCACTAATTTTGTTAGGTTTTGTAATAATATTATAAGAAAAATAAATTTTATTGACATTATAAGTGCCAATAATTAAATCTTATATATGATAAATCCAATAGACCTAATGGGTGCACCGGGATCGCCATATACCCGCAAGATGTTATCGCTTATGCGTTTTCGAGAAATTCCTTTTCGTGTCCACTGGACAACTGGGCAAGTGCCGAAGGGTTTTCCCAAACCGAAAGTAGCTTTGCTGCCAACATATTTCTTGCCGGGTAAGGGTGGTGAAATAGTGGCGGTTACAGATTCGACTCCGCTGATAAGGCGTTTTGAAAAAGCCTATGAAGGCCGGTCTGTTATTCCGACTGATCCCATTATGGCATTCTTTAATGACTTGATTGAAGATTTTGCTGATGAATGGCTGACCAAAGCGATGTTCCATTATCGTTGGGCGCATGAGGTTGATAACAAAAATGTTGGACCGCTGCTCGTTTTTTGGGGGAGTTCGGTTATCGATGACGGAACCGCACATAACTTATCTGACCACTTCACACAACGCCAGATAGATAGGCTCTATGTCGTCGGATCTAATGAAATAACAGCGCCCATTATTGAGGCAGCCTATATTCGGTTTGTTGATATACTTGACAGATTAATCGCGCAAGAAGGCTATGTGCTTGGTAGTCGGCCATCGGCGGCCGATTTCGCGGTTTTTGGACAGATGACGCAGCTGGCGATTGTCGAACCGACCTCGGCTAAAATAACTCGGGACATATCGGCTAGGGTGCGGGCGTGGATAGACCGCATGGAGGATTTGTCGGGACTCTCACCCCAGGCGGATGACTGGTTTGAGGCTTCAAGTGCCAAAGAGATCCTAGGGCCGTTGTTAACAGAAATTGGCCGGACTTATACGCCTGTTATGCTGGCTAATGCCAAAGCTGTCATGACAGACAAAAAGACATTTGAAACGCGCGTTGATGACGCGCCCTGGACACAGCCTACATTTAAGTATCAGGCCAAAACGCTGGGCTGGATTCGAGAAGCTTATTTTGATTTGAAGTCGAAAGATCAAAAACACGTCGATGACATATTAAAAGGGACGGGTTGCGAAGCCTTGTTTGGAACATGAAATTGCGTTGGAAACTCTTAACGGGGCTGGGGCTCGCGGCCATTATTGGCGGGACTTATGTTTATCAAAACCGCGTCGATATAATTTTGAATCGTGTCGCCAAAATGGGAAAAGCGGATATCGCTCCAAATGTTGAAATTGATTGGGCGCAAGGACCTGCGGAAGCCTTAAGCGAAGACCGTCCGCCCAATATCGTTTTCATTCTTGCCGATGATCTTGGGATCAACGATATCTCGACATTTGGCGGTGGTCTAGCCGGCGGGAAAATATCCACGCCTAATATAGAACGCCTTGCAAGTGAAGGAGCTATTTTCACCCAAGCGTATGCTGGCAATGCGACCTGCGCGCCGTCTCGGGCTATGTTGATGACGGGGCGCTACCCCACGCGGACGGGTTATGAATATACGCCCACGCCGCCGGGCATGGGCCGTATGGTGACGATGATTGCCAATGACCTGAAATCCAAAAGCGATAGTCCGTTGCCGCGTAATGTCTACACCAAACCTGAAGGCGATGTGCCGGATTTCTATGGCCAAGGCCTGCCGTCAGAAGAAATTACGATTGCCGAAACTCTCAAGGATAAAGGCTATCATACGGTCCATATCGGAAAATGGCATCTCGGATATGGCGACCGCGCCGCCCATAATCAGGGCTTTGATGAGTCCCTGCATATGGACGACATGTATTACCTCCCGAAAGATGATCCAAACGTCGTCAATGCGGAGCTCGACTTCGACCCCATTGATAAGTTCCTGTGGGCGCGGGGTGATTTTGCCAATAGTTTTAACGGCGGCGAGGCGTTCCGGCCCGGCAGATATTTAACGGATTACTGGACGGATGAGAGCTTGAAAGTCATTGAGGCCAATAAGAACCGTCCCTTCTTTTTATACCTGGCCCATTGGGGCGTCCACACGCCTCTGCAATCAACAAAAGCCGATTATGACGCCGTAGACGCGGCTCTAGGTGAGACAGCCACCCACCGCTTGAAAGTTTATGGCGGTATGCTCCGCGCTCTCGATCGGTCTGTCGGACGCGTCATGGACAAGCTTGAAGAAGAGGGCCTTGCTGATAATACCATCATTGTCTTTTCAAGCGATAATGGCGGGGCCGGCTATATCGGCGTCGACAATATCAACGCCCCTTATCGCGGCTGGAAGCTGACCATGTTTGAAGGTGGCATCCGCGCGCCCATGTTTGTAAAATGGCCCGCCCGTATCGCGGCTGGGACAGAAATCGACACGCCCGTCGCCCATATTGATGTCATGCCCACACTCACGGCCGCAGCCGGAGCAGACCTGCCAGATGTGGAAATCGATGGCCGCAATATGCTAAGCCTCATTGCGGATGATGGTGAGTTTATGCGCGAAGACAATGCCCTCTATTGGCAGAGTGGCTATCTGCAAGTCGTGCGAGCAGGCGATTGGAAGCTCCAACACGAAGGCCGCCGCGATAAGAACTGGCTGTATAATTTGGCCGATGACCCAACCGAGAAAAATAACCTCGCGGACACCAATCCGGAAAAACTCGCACAGCTCACAGCGCTCCTAGAGAAACACCAAGCCGGACGCACTCCAACGCTCTACCCTTATTCAATGGAAGCCCCCACCCAGATTGATAAGACATTGGCGGATGAGGCGGCGGAAGACGATGTCGTGGCGTGGTGGCCGAATTGAGCAGTGATGTTAATAGTCACCTGCAATTCTATTTTGCTTCTGCCCAGTGATGATTAAGATGATTCGCAATTGATTTGGGATTTTGAACGAATGGCCAGTGACCTGTATTTTCGATTTCGATGAAGGGCAGGTTGTAGCGCTGAGCAAATATCTTTCCCATTTTTGCGGGGCTAAACTTATCTTTCTCGCCCCACAGTATCAGTCCACTCTGTGGTAGGTTCACAAAATTAGGATACCATTCTGGGGCTAGAATTTTGGCTGATCGATATAAATTCAGAATAGACTTGCGCATATGAGGCCCAAAGGCGGCAGCTTCATGCTTAGCCAAATCGGGCGGCAGGTAGTTGTCTTTCAGGAGCGCCTCGATGCGTTTCTTTGTGGTTGATAACATCATAAATTCGCCAATAATCGGCGTTTGCCACATCTTTGCGGTTGAATGCCAAAGATTATCCGGATGGGGAACAGCGCTTATGATGGCCCAACTTCGGATAAGATCAAGTCTTAGGCTGATGACGCGTAGAGTGATAAGAGCGCCCCAATCATGGGCTACAAGGTCCACGGGTCCCGAACGGTTCACCGCAGACTTAATGTGTGTTATATACCAGTTCACATAGGCTTCTTTTGTTTTGCCAAAATTATTTGGTGGTGGCCCTGCAAAGCCTGGAAGTGTGGGAGCATTTTCGGGCGTTTGGTCAAGATCCAGCATCTCAAATAATGGACGCCATATTTCAGGCGTATCGGGGACGCCGTGGAGGAAGATTTTCTCGGTCATAGCGATTAAAATAACACCCTGCGTTTGCCGCGTGGTTTCGGTGTTTTGTGGTCTGACGGAAGCGTGCATATCCGTTCCATGCGCGTAATAGACCCGTCGATATATTCCCAAATCATATCGTCGCCGTCTTTATAGCGCCTAACAACGACAGGACCAAAACCAAAGGCGTTGAACTCTAGCTTGTCATTGCGCCAAGCTGCGCCGGCTGAGGTGCGCATACAGTATTCCTTGCCACCAGCGATAAAGTTGACCGAACCCTCTGTGTCATTTGAGGTTTCGCCGCCTGTGCTATTGGGGCCCAGGTCGTGAATAATACCAGCCGTCGTGATGACGGTTCGTGCGCCACATTGCTCGACCCGTTCAATATGCCCAGCCTTGCCCGAGACGGCTTTCCATAGTCCGCGAATATCCTGCGCGCCGTCCACGAGCGGCTCTGTGCAGTTCGCGAGGATAGGCATTGGAAAATGTTCATAGGCACAGCCCGGTGTATTGCCTTTGGGGATGTCAGCCGCCATCAGACCTGAGCCGTCAAGCTTGGGGAGGGCGCAGTAATCGACCTTACTACCATCCCCTGCCAGAACAGCTGGGTCGGTCATATTCGAGGGACGGGGAGAGCAATAGGCCAGCCAGAGCAAGCAGGCAGATAGAAGCAAGAACAGCCCTATAATCCGTGTTCCCCATTTAAGCGTTTTCCTCATTATTGGTCTTTCGCAAGCCGCATCATTTCATGTGCGGTCACGTGACCTGAATTTTGGTTCTGCCCGGTTACAAAACGGCCTTCATCATCCACCACCGTGTGTGTGGCAAACAAATCTTTGGATGCGGTACTTGCTTCAAATTTCGCGCCTGCAGCACGTAATGCGCTTTCAGGGTGAAGCGGCGTGAAGTTGATTTTAAGTTCCTCAATTTGCTTGTTCGTTACGCCAGACATTTTGCGACCAGCGATTAAAAGACCGCCGTCTTTGTCCTTGGCTCTCACAAGTCCGAGTGGACCGTGGCAGACACCGCCAATGATGGCATTGCTCTCATAATAGGCGTTGCTGATTTTTTCGCCCAAGACATCGGACTGCCCCAAATCATAGGCCGCGCCCCATCCACCCGCGAGAAAGATAACATCATACTCAGTGAAATCGACATTATCGATTTTCAAAGATTTTGTGACTTTGTTTTGAAAAACATCGTCTTTCCGCGAGCGTTTGTCGACATCAGTAATAATCATGAACTTGTACGACATGGGATCAATCGGGATTGTGCCGCCTTTAATGCTGGCCACATCAACGCTCATACCCGCGTCTTGGAAATCGTAATAGGGAACAGAGAGTTCTGATCCGAATACGCCCGTCGCTTTGCCTTTGGTTTCGCCCGGCTTGTTCAGGACGCCGTGACTGGTTGAGATAATTAAAGCGCGTTGACCTGGAAGTTCATAACTCGGTCCGGCATAGTCAGGATGAAGACCGCGGGATTTCAAAATGGAGGGTAGCGCCATGGCGAAAATAGCGGCGAGTGCCACTAATATTCCCAGACCTATCAGACCTTTTTTCATGGTAATTCTCACTTATGTAAATATTGACACTAATTGTGCCATTATATATAAATGCTGTCAATAATTGGAGAGACTAAAGTGCATTTAAAGTCAGTATTTTTGCTCTTGGCGCTTTTAGTCTTCTCTGAAAACGCTCATGCACAAGACCTTTCGCAAGAGACATCATCCCCGAATGTCGTGATGATACTTGTGGACGATTCCGCGCTGATGGATTTCGGCGTTTATGGCGGGGAGGCGCAGACGCCCAATATTGACGCATTGGCCGCGCGCGGGGCGATGTTTACGCAATACCGTACATCGCCGCTGTGCTCGCCGACGCGGGCCATGCTTTTAACTGGACTTGATAATCACAAGACAGGCATCGCGACTATCCCAGAGATATTACCAGCTGAGCAAGAAAGAAAAACCGGATATTCTATGGCGCTTGAACCTAGCGTTCTGACGATAGCGGATCGCTTGAGGGATAAAGGCTACCGCACGCTGATGAGCGGGAAGTGGCATATGGGGGAAGAGGCTAATGAGATGCCGCAAAATCACGGTTTTGATCGCTCATTTGCTCTCGCGGCCTCAGGTGCGGATAATTGGGAAGATAAATCTTATATCCCCTATTATGCTGATGCCCCTTGGTTCGAAGATGGCGTAGCGGCTAGCCTTCCCGAAGATTTTTATTCTTCTAACTTTATCGTTGATAAGATGGTCTCTTATTTGGAAGAGACAGACTCTTCAAAACCCTTTCTAGCCTATCTCCCATTTCAAGCCATTCATATCCCTGTTCAGGCCCCACCCGAATTTACCGCGAAATATAAAGGCCGATTTGATGAAGGCTGGCATGTGCTTCGCGCTGAAAGGCATAAACGGGCGCAAGAGCTTGGATTTATAAGGCGCGGCGCGCCCTTGGCACCCATGCCTGATGATGCGCGGGAATGGGATGATCTTAATGTTGAAACACGGGCACTCTATGCGGCGCGGATGGAGGTTAATGCGGGTATGTTGGACGCGATGGATCACCATATTGGTCGGTTTGTGTCTTACCTGAAAGATAAGGACCAGTATGAGAATACGATTTTTGTAATCACCTCTGACAATGGTCCAGAACCTAATCGCGGTGACCATGATCTTCGCCTTGGACTGTGGATGAAGTTAAATGGTTACAATATTGATTTGGGCAAAATAGGCGAAAAAGGGAGCTGGGGGTTTATAGGAACAGAATGGGCTCTGGCTGCGGCATCTCCAGGCTCGCTTTATAAATTTTACGCCACGGAAGGCGGCATAAGAGCGCCGTTAATTATGGCAGGACCGGGAATAGAACCTAGGCGTATTCATTCTCCAGCCATGGTGACAGACGTCACGCCAACCTTAATGGATATGCTTGGTATTAGCCCCGCGGTGCAAGGCTATATACCCATGACGGGACGTAGCCTGCTACCAATTCTTAAAGGCAAGGCGCAAAGCGTATATGTGGATGATGACATCCGCGCAATTGAGGTCTCCGGTAACTCGGCTCTTTATAAAGGCGACTATAAAATCCTGCGGAGTATTCTGCCCGTTGGGGATGGGAAATGGCGTTTATTTAACTTGGCCGAAGACCCGGGTGAGACGAAAGACTTAAGCACCGAGCAACCACAGATACTGCAAAATATGCTAGCGCATTACGAGGACTATGCCGCTGAGATGGGCGTTCTCGACATGCCTGATGGTTATGATTCGGTAAAACAAATCGGCAAGAATGCTGTAAAACGGATGTTCGCACACCATGGGAAATTCATACTGTTGATTGGTCTTGCTCTACTGGCATTGCTTATCGGTTTTTTTCGCTGGCGCAGGAAGAGAGTCTGAGATGTTGAAATTCTTATAATGGATCACGCAGGAGTCGACTATGCCGCCTTGGATAAGGCCGTTGATAGCGCCTTTACTGAAGATAGTCGTCATGTGGATGATATGAAAAGCACATGGGGATGACCTTTCCGCCAAAAATGTTTGATCGCGCGGGACTTTTAAAAGATGTACTGGAATCCCTAGACGGGTGATTATATACAAAAAAAGCGCGCCAACTAAAGCGAAAGCCAAAGTTAATCTGTCAGATGATTAGTCTATCCCGTCAATAATTGAGTTAACCATCATGATCATAACGCCTTTGACTTTGGGGATTGAGAGTTTCCTGTCTTCGTGCAAACGTCGCATTGTTGAGAAACACATAGAGGCGTCTAGGGCCAAAAGGACCTTATCATAATTGTCGATATCTTTTGGCAGAATGGCCTTGATACCTGATATTTCCAGATTACGAGAACGCCGGTAATCATCCATCAGAACTTGGGATTTGAAGCGTCCGATTTCGCCCGCCATGTTGGGCACTTTAATGCGTTCCCAAATCATGACGTTACGATTTACAAGCTCCAAAAGCTGGTCTTTCCAATGCTTACTTTTTAAAGGCGTCATGAATTCTGGAGTGATTTCATCATAGCAAAGCTGCATTAAATCGCGCAGGAGTGTGTCAAGATCTTCGAAATGCCGGAAGACAGACCTTAGGCCAACGCCAGCATGTTCGGCGATTGCAGCCGCGCTCGGATCCATATCGCCGTCCAGCATCAGTTCCCAATAGGCCCTCAGGATTTTTTCTCGCGAGCGTTGACTGCGTTGTCGGCGTCCGTCGGCTTGCGGGTTTTCTTTGTCTACAACTACGGTTAGTTTCGGTTTTTTACTCATAAGCCATGTTCGTAAATAATAGCGTCACTGTCAACGGGAAGGCGGATAATCATGCCGTCTTCCGACACTGTAATTTTGCCGTCAAATTCGTCTGAAGCGCCCCGTACGAACATCGGGATCAAGGCGTCACTTGGGAGCATGGGTACGATGTGGTAAAGTACTAAGTCGCTCGCCTCGGCTTGCTTCGCTGTTCTTGCCGCGTCCACAGGTGAGGTGTGATAGTCCTGAATGTCAAACAAGATTTTCTCAAGTCCTTTTGCGCCATTGGTTTTGGCAGCGGCTTGCATGGTTTTGACCATCTCCATATTTAGCGCCTCATGGAATAAGACGTCCACATCTTTGGAGGCAGTCGCAATATTCGGATCATATTTTGTATCCCCAGAAATTGCGACCGAGCGGCCTTTGTAATCAACGCGATATCCAAAGGCGGCGTGAACGGGTGCATGGGAAACGTTGAAGGCCGTAATCTTTACGCCGTCTTTGTTGTAAACAACCTTTGTTCCGCTAGTTAAATCAATTTCACGGGCCGTTGCCCCAAAGGAAGCAGGATTAGCAACTTTCATACCATGATGCGCTGTGCGGTAAGTGCTGTCGATTTGATAGGCCATGTTAAAGCCCTCAACGATTTGGGCTGTGCCGATTGGCCCTGAAACCTGTGTTGGCGCTGTCCGTCCGCTATTGATCCACGTTCCTAGGAGCAATTGCCCCAAACCGTCTAAGTGATCTGAATGAAGATGGGTCAGGAAAATTTCTTCGGTCTGCCCAGTCGGGAAACCCATAGGTCCAAGATTTTGTGAACCATTGGTTCCAGCGTCGAAAATAAAGGCCTTTTTTCCAGCTAAAACAGCGATACACGGACCGCTGCGCTTTGGATCAGCGAGAGGAGATCCCGCGCCGCACATGTAAACGTGAAGCCCGTCCGCAAGATCGGCCGTTCTATCGATGCCGACATTAGCTGCGACCATTCTAGTAAATCCTCTCTCGACCATTTTGGGAGCGAGGACGTGACGAATGACAAAGAGAATGGTCAATAAGGCTAGCGCAAATATAGTAAGCTTCTTCATGATTAAGCCTCCTTTTTTGATAATTTCAGCGCGCCTAACAGCATGGCGACTAGAGCGGCTTCAATAATGATGGGTTGCATTGTCGTCTCGCCGATACCAGACGAAGTGATTTCAAAGATACGGCCTAGGAGCGTCAGGCCCAGAAGTGAAATAGAGACCCAAAGAAGGTTCGATTTTCCTTTGAATAAGGCCAAGGCTGCTGCCCCTGCGCCCGTAAAGAACATGGCTCCAAAATCACCAGAAAGGGTTCCTCTTCCGGCTGCATTATCTGCTGAAACGCCTAAGATGCCGCCAATAATGTCAGGTGAGAGAAAGGCGAGGCTACCCATGAGTATACAAAAGAGCATGGGTATAAATATCAGTATTTTTCTAAGCATTAAGTTTCCCCTTATGATTTTATCTGTTTTTGCAGCGCATGTTCAATGACCCAAAGTCGGTCTTGGCCCCATGTTATAGTGTCGCCAACCCGAAAGCTAGGTACGCCCCAGATGCCTCGCTCCATCATTTCCAGGCGGTTGGCTTCAGCTTCGGCGCGCCAATCTTCATTGCCGACGATGTTTTTCGCTTCGTCCCAATTTAGACCTGCGCATTCAACAATACTTTGCATGCCGGATTTTGAGCCTGCATCTATGCCCTCGGCCCAAACGGCTTTTAGCCATCCTTGGACATATTCATACTCGCGCCCCTGATTACGCGCCCAAGGCAATAAGGAGTAGCCAAGTTCAATAGGCCTTCCGACCGGGTCAAGAACTCTTCCAAAGTCAACACCTTGCCTGCGCGCTTCGCGAGCCGCGTCAAGCGGTATATATTTTTTCTTGGCTTTTGGGACGGGAAGGCCACGCATAACCATGGGGAGGACAAATCTGATTTTCAGGTTTGCGCCATAAGCGTCTGCGAGTGATTTTACGCGGTTTCGAACAATTGCTGTATAAGGTGAACGAAAGGATAGGTACCAGTGAAGGTCGGCATTTGTACGTCCTAATCCGGAGGGGCTCAGCGGAGGGGAGTAAATAAAATCTCTGTTGTTGCCGCCATGACGTAACCCAATATCCATGAGTCGCGCCTCAAGATAGTGCAGACGATCAAGTCCCCAATACCATTCGCCCCCATAATACAAAGTTCCGCCAAGATAGTGACCGAGCTTTTCCCGCCTAGCATCTGCAACAGTGGTATTGGCTGCTGCTGCTCGCTCTTCGATTTTAAAATCGATACCCGCCTTTTTCGCTAGCCGCATAGTATCCATCTTGGAATATTCTGCCAGTTTCCCCCTTTCTGGTGCTGCCCCTTCGTCTGGTGGGCCGACCAAATGTGTCAGAAGATTGATTTCATATCGTTTAGTAAATGCCGGTAGAACTTTTTCGAGGAGTTGCGAGTAAGGGTCAGAGGGATCATGAAAAAACTCTACAATGTGTTTCTCGCCTGTTTTAATTCTAGTGCGCTCAAACCGTATCCGTTTTTTGTCAAGTTTCTTTTTGCTCAGCATTTTGGCGGCTATGCGTGGAATTAAGAAAGACTTTACAGACATAATCTGGTTCTACTACAAATGTTATCTTTAAAGATACTGATTTTCTAAAATTCCCTTGATTTTATCATTATGGCACTGTTAGTGTCATAATGATAAAATCAGAACACGTAAAGTACATAATGAATCAAAACTTCATATTATATGGCATGCAAGCCTCGCTCTATACAGGTAAGGCGCGCGCTTATATGCGGCGTAACCGTATTCCTGTAACCGAGCGCGGCGCAGGACATCCTGAGTTTATGACCCGTATTTACCCGCATATGCAGCGCTTTATTATGCCTGTGATAGAAACCCCTGACGGGGACATTGTTCAGGACGGCACCGACATTTTGGAATATTTTGAGGCCTGCGGGCTCGGCCGTGAGCCGTTGTTTCCTGAGGACCCTATTACGAAGGCGGTGGCTTTATTGTTCCAGCTTTTTGGTAATGAGGGTCTGCTCCGTCCTGCAATGCATTATCGTTGGAATTTTGATGAAGAAAACCTCGATTTTCTTAAAGTCAGCTTCCGCGATGTTCTGTCTCTTGAAATGGGGGTGAAAGGCAATGATACCGGCTTTGAGTATGCATCCGGACGGATGCGCAAGGCCGCAATGGCTTTTGGGGTTTTTGACACTACTAAAGCATTGATCGAGCAGAGTTATGCTGAGTTTTTAAATCTCTATAGTGCTCATTTAAGCAAGAGTTTCTTCTTGCTTGGTGATCAACCAACTATTGGGGATTACGGGCTATTTAATCCGCTTTATGCTCATTTGGCCCGCGACCCTAAGCCAGCATATTTGATGAAAACGACAGCGCCGCTAGTATGGAACTGGGTCGAGCGCATGAACCGGGCTGAAGTCACCGAGGAGCATACATTGGACAATCCGCAAACCGGGTTATATGGCGCAGACAACATTCCAGAAACTCTTAAAGCCTTGATGAAGTATGTTGGTGAAGAATATGCAGCAGAATTCTCGGCTCATGTTGACTATACGGAGCAGTGGTTAGCAAAGCAGGGAGTAAACCCGGAAAAGGTCAAAGCGCCTTTGGGACGAGGTATTGGTTTTGCCGAGTTTAAATGGCGCGGTAAGTTTATTTCTTCTGTTGTTATGCCCTACCGTTTCTATTTGGCTCAAAGGCTCTGGGATCATGTTGATGGCTGTCCCGAGAATGCGCAAAAGGACATTCGGGATTTATTTACCCAGACGGGTCTCGAAGCCTTTTTGGATAAAAGGCCTAGCCGCCGGGTTTTGCGAAAAGACTATCATGAAGTCTGGGGAGACTAATCATGGAGTATAACCGCAGCTCCGACAGCAATTTTGAAAATCTGACCGATTATCCTTTTGCGCCTAATTATGTAGAAGTCGATGACCAAGAGGGCGGCAAGCTTCGCATGCACTATGTGGATGAGGGGCCGAAGGACGGTCAGACCGTGGTGATGATCCACGGCAACCCGACTTGGTCCTATATGTGGCGAAATCTCATTACGGTTCTGGCGGACAATGGGTATCGCGCTATTGCTATCGATCACATCGGCGCTGGCCGTTCGGACAAACCGACCAAAATGAGTGACTATACTATTGCGCGCCATGAGGCCTGGGTAAAACAAGCTCTGTTTGAGGAAGTCGGCGTCAAGGACGCGCACTTCATTTTACATGACTGGGGCGGCATCATTGGTCTGCGCGCCATTGCGGATAATCAGGATAAAGTCAGTTCAATCATTATGTCTAATACAGGTCTTGCGAACAGAGACCCCGATAAACCTATAACAAAAATGGCCCGAAAGGGCGCGGGCTTCTTGCGAGCTTTTCAGCTTTGGATCCGGTTCAATAAGGGGTGGAGACATTGGAAAACGATTGCAAAATTTGCCCTATCAGACATGCCGCAAGCCGATATTGATAGCTATGCTGCGCCCTATCCGGATAAATCCTATCTGACGGGGCATCGGCAATTTACACAAATGCTGCCAACGCGGAATGATAATCCTATTTTGAAGGAGAACTGGCAGGCTCTGCAGAAACTTAAAAACTTCGAAAAGCCGTTTTTGAACCTTTTTTCAGATAAGGATCAAATAGCGCCGAAAGGGTATAAGTCGGTCCGGCCAGCTATTCCAGGAACGCGAGATTATGAGCCGATCATCCTCAAAGGCGGGTCGCACTTCCTGCTTGAAGATATTCCCCAAGAGTACGCGTGTGAAGTGCTCAAGTTTTATGAAAGTTTCAGTGCATGATATCTAAAGTAATTAATTACGCCCGGTTTTTAAAACGTATCAATCGTTTATTGAAACTGTCGGCTAAGGTCGACCAGACTCCAGACGTACTGGTACCTGATGAAATAGAAGCAACAGTCGATAAATTTCCTGAAAAGCCTTGTATAATCTTTGAAGGAGAGAGCTGGACCTATAAAGCCTTCGAAGCCCGCGCTAACCGATTGGCTCATTGGGCCTTGGGACAGGGATTAAAACAAGGTGATATTGTTGCTCTGGTATTGGAAAATTGTCCCGATTACCCGGCAGTGTGGTTTGGTTTGTCTAAGGTTGGTATAGAAATCGCATTGGTGAATTGTAATTTGGAAGACGTTGGACTTGCGCACTGTATCAATATAGTTGATGCTAAAGCTATTATCGCCTCTGGTTCTCAGGCGAAAAATACTAAAAAAATGCTTAGTAAATTAGATGCCGAAGTTGAGTTATGGGACTTCGATGGAAAATTTGGCCATGATCTTGAAGCTGCCTTGGGAAATAGTTTATCGACTCGCCCAGATAGAAGTTATCGTGATAACCTGACTATTCATGATGTATGTGCATATATTTATACTTCTGGAACGACTGGTCTCCCCAAAGCTGCTAAACTTGTCCATAGTCGCATGCGCCGTACATTTCGAATGCCGATTAGCCTGGCAAAAATATCGCCTGATGACCGAATCTACATTGTTCTGCCCCTTTATCACATTACAGGGGGCGGTTTGGCTATAGGTAGTGCGCTGTATAATGGGGCGACGACAATCTTAAAACGCCGGTTTTCAGCGTCCGATTTCTGGACCGATGTATCGGAATATAAGGCAACGATTTTTGTCTATATTGGGGAGTTATGTCGTTATCTTTTAAATACCCGGCCGCATCCAAAAGAAACATCTCATAACCTAAGAGCCGGATTTGGTAACGGACTTAGGGGAGATGTTTGGGAGGAATTTGTCGAGCGATTTAAGGTCCCATCTATGCACGAACTCTATGGGTCGACCGAGGGAAACGTAGTACTTTTGAATCTAGACGGAAAAGTCGGAGCTATTGGGCAATTACCTCGATTTTTGGATAAAAAAATAGGAACCGCATTTGTCAAGTTTGACGTAGAAAGTGAGTTACCTATTCGCGATGATAACGGCTTTTGTATAAAATCGGGAATAGATGAAGTCGGTGAGGCTATTGGCCGTATAATGGATCAAGGCCGAGAAAGCTTTCAAGGATATCATGATACAAAACAAACCGACAAAAAAATCCTTACTAATGTTTTTGAAAAGGGCGATAAATGGTTTCGAACCGGTGATCTCATGCGCAGAGATGCTATGGGTTACGTCTATTTCATTGATCGCATTGGTGATACTTATCGCTGGAAAGGAGAAAATGTTGCCACCAATGAAGTCGGTGATGTTTTATCTAAATTTGAGGGCATTGATATGGCTAATGTTTACGGCGTGGAAGTGCCGGGTTGCGAAGGGCGGGCTGGCATGGCCTCTATCACTCTAGTCAAAGATATCGATTTTGCTGAACTTGCAAGCTACCTAAAGTCCGTTTTACCGGTATATGCGATACCTTTGTTTTTGCGGGTGCGGACAGATGTAGATACGACAGGAACGTTCAAATTTCGAAAGGTTGAGGCTGTAAAAGAAGGGTTTGATCTTAAACAGGTTAACGACCCGATCTGGTTTTTAAATCCTGAAACAAAATCATATGCTGCTATGAATATAGCAACATTCAAGCGCATTTCTGCAAAAGACTATCAATTTTAGGAAATTAATTCATGACATCTCAATATCGACTCACAAAATTCCGAACAGCAGATACCGGTAATGATATTTTTGAACTGACTCATGATGACCCTCCGCCCGTTCAGGATGGAGAGGTTTTGGTGCGCCTTGACTGGATTTCCATTGACCCTGCCATGACAGGATGGACCACGAATAAACGCAGTTACATGCCTCCCGTTCAACCAGGGAAAATTATGAGAGCCTTTGGTATTGGCGAAGTAATGGAGACTAAATATGAGGGGCTTGCTGCAGGCGATTGGGTGACTGGGTTTACGGGTATGCAGACCGAAGGCGTATTGAAGGGGAAACACCTTCGTAAAGTTGATGTGAACCTTGCACCTCCAAATCATTATCTTTCTGGCCTTGGAATGACGGGGTACACGGGATATTTTGGCATGCTGGATATCGGCAAACCAGAGCCGGGTAAAACGGTTGTAGTTTCAGCGGCGGCAGGCGCGGTAGGAACGATTGCAGCGCAGTCCGCAAAAATGGCGGGTGCGCGTGTTATCGGCATTGCAGGCGGGCCAATTAAATGTGCGTTTTTGAAAGAAGAACTTCTTTTGGACGGCGCGATAGATTATAAAAGTGATAACATTGGAGAAGGCCTTACCCGTGAGTGTCCGAACGGGATAGATATCTACTTTGATAACGTAGGCGGTGACATTCTCGATGCTGTATTGGCGCGTATTAACTACAAGGGTACAATAGTCGTCTGTGGCGCCATTTCTCAATATGCTGATTTTTATAATCAGTCTGGTCCTAAAAACTACATGCAGCTTATTGCGCAAAGCGCCAAAATGCAGGGCTTCACCATGAAAGATTATATGCACCGTGTACCGGAAGCATTCATAGCGCTTTTAACGGCCCAGAAAAAAGGAGACCTTATTTTTCGCGAACATATCGTTGAAGGTATCGAAAGTTTCCCAATAGCGTTCGAGATGCTCTTTCGTGGTGGCAACCAAGGCAAATTACTTATAAAGGTGAGATCATGAATTGGTGGATTTGTTTAGTTGCAGCCATAGCTTACCTCATGTTCGTAGGGTGGTATTTTAACTGGAAGGGGCCTTTAAAAGGGAATGAAATTGACAGTTTCATTAAGCAGTTAAGTATGTCTCAATCTCCAACTGATCCTGTTGTTTTGAGAAAGTTTTTGGAAGAGGATGACGGCAAAGAATTCATCATGCTCAACCTTGTGCGCTTTCATGATGGAAAGATCGAGCATCCGAATACGAGCGAAAAAATGAGCGGTGCAAAGCTGATTCAAGATTATTTTGGACCCTTTTCAAAGGCTCTCTTTAAACGTGGTGGCCATCCAGTCTTGATGTTCCGCAAGAAAGGGGGTTATATTGATAGTTGGAATGCTTCCGCGGATGAAGGATTTCATTCTATTGGTACGATGCGCTACCGAAGCCGCCGAGACTTGATGTTGCTCGTATCCGACCCTCGTTTTGCAGACAGCCATAAATACAAATTGGCGGCCATTGACGGTACAATTTCATTTCCGATGCAATCATTTATGAGCACTTATCTGAAACCAAAATTTTGGGTGCCATTATTGCTCATACTTTTGGTTTCTCTCGCGCAGAACGCTTCATTCTTTTTTGAACTAAGGAAATAAAATGATGAAAATGCAGGAACTTTTGATCGACCGCGACAACTACCGCAATACCAAAATTATCGAAACTAAATCCCGTCCTTTAGTTGACGGCGAGGTTCGCGTTGCCATAGATAAGTACGGCCTTACAGCCAATAATGTTAGTTATGCCGTTTCTGGCGATATGATTGGATATTGGAAATATTATCCAGTTGATTCCAATAATGGGGTCAATTGGGGTAAAGTACCCGTTTGGGGCATGGCCGACATTGTTGAGTCTAAATGTAACGGTGTAGAAGTGGGCGAGCGCATTTACGGCTTTTTACCTATGTCTAGCGAAGTTATTATGAGACCAGGTAAAATGAAAGCAGCTTCTTTCGTGGATATAGCCGAACATCGCAAGCCCCTTCCAGAGCTGTACAATGGTTATAGTCGAACTGCGGGCGAGCCGGCGCTTTATAAAACATTAGAGAATGAACGTTGCCTTTTATTCCCGCTTTTTATGACTGGCTATGTGCTCGCTGATTTTCTAGCGGATAATAATTATTGGGGTGCAGAACAGGTCTTGATTGGATCTGTGTCATCGAAGACTGGATTTAGTATGGCCGCCTTCCTAAATTCTGAGACAAATTTCGATGGTAAATTAGTTGGCCTGACATCTCCGAGGAATGAGGCATTTGTTGAAAGCCTTGGTGATTGTCAACAGATTGTGACTTATGGTGAGGAGAGTGAAATAGACTCATCTAAAAAGACTGCCTATGTGGATATGTCTGGAAATGGTGAGCTAAGGAATATACTTCACAATTATCTTGGTGATAATATGGTGCGTTCCATAGGTGTGGGTGCCACTCACTGGGAAGAACGTCGCAGTGGCGGAAAAATGCCAGGTGCTAAGCCTGAATTCTTTTTTGCACCAGCGCAAATTGGCAAGCGTAATAAAGATTGGGGGCCGGGAGTTCTAATGCAAAGGGCTTATGCTGCAGGGGCACAGCTTGCGGCTCGAACATCTGATAACCTGAATGTTGAGTTTTTAAATGGCATGGAAGCCGCGCGAGACATTTGGATTGAAACTCTTGACAATAAGGTCTCGCCCAAGCGCGGGATTATGGTTTCATTAAAAAAATAGAATACTGGATTCTATGTCAACACTTGAGTTGCAAGGTATTTTTGGCAGTTTTGAAGTAATAGGTTGCCGAGTTTAATCATGAAGGGCATTCTCATTTAAGAAATTGTCTTCAACTCCATTCGTAAGATTTATATTGACACTTATAGTGCCAATATATATAATTACATTACACCCGCCTGGACCCAATGGGTGCTTAGGTTTTTTCCTATTTTTGTAATTGCTGTTTGGAGTAAGAATGAACACGTATTCTCCGGTAAATGATCAAGTCGACGATACTGAACTTTTCAAAATACTTATTCAGAAGCCACGAATATCTTGGCCCACTGTTACTTTATTGATTGCGGCTTTTATTACCTTTAGTGTTTCAACATTTGCTTACCTTCAAGGAGAATTGCCGCTAGGCTGGGCCATGTTAATAAATTCCATTGCGTCTTACATGGTTTTTCCTGCGGCGCATGAAGCAACCCATGGTGCTGTGTTTAAAAGCCGCAAAATAAATGATTGGGCGGGTCGAGCTGCGATGACATTGCTTGAGCCAGGACCATTTTTTCAAATGTTTCGATTTATTCATATGAAACATCATCGCTTCACAAATCACAGTGAGAAAGACCCAGACATCTATAGCGGGACAGGGCCAGCTTGGTTGTTGCCATTTAAATGGCTGACATTGGACGTTATCTATTTTAAAACTTACCTATCACGAAATACTTTCAAGAAAAGACCTAAGAGCGAACGTCGAGAATTTTATGTTTCCGTTTTATTTGCCATAACTGTTATTGTGACCGTTACGGCCTTAGGTTGGCTGCATTATTATCTACTACTGTTCTTTATTCCTACGCGTATAGCGAAGTTTATCATAGTTATCGCTTTTGATTTTCTACCGCATTTTCCTCACGAAGCCGAAGAGCTATACCGCTGTACATCAAACCGTATGGGTATGGAGTGGTTATTAACCCCTATTTTCATCTATCAGAACTATCATCTCGTGCACCACCTTTATCCCACCATACCGTTTTATAGGTACCTTAAGGTCTGGAATTCGAGGAAGCATTATCACGAGGCGCAAAATCCTGCGATCGTTGACACCTTTTCACTGATGCCAAGATAAATTCTTATACGGACACAAATGGCAATCACCATGGATCTAGGCGCATATTATGAAAACATTATATAAAATTGTTGGGTTAGGTCTTAGCCTCGCTTTAAATGGCGGCACAGTATTCGCAGATGAATCGAACTCTGAGACCTGTGCAGCATGGCTTACGCCTACGGGTAAAACTATCTTTGAGGCTGTCGCACCATCTGTTAATGCAAATACAAATCTTAAAAAACTCATGAAAAAGACTGTTCGTCCTTTGGTTATGTCTGGGAAGCTTAAGCGTAAGGATGCGAAGGCGAATGCACTGCTTGCCGGGGAGTGCCTTTTACTCTTGAAGCGAGAGAAACAAGGCCAATCAAGCGAATAAAAAAACAGGGTCACCTGAAAAGGGACCCTGCTAGTGGGGGGACGCATGCTCAAAAGCGTCCTGTTTTTCTGAAATTAATCAGAAGTTTTTACGAAGGTTTATACCGTAAGTTCGCGGTGCATTCATATATCCATTGATAACGCCGGTTTGCAGCACACCCGGGAATACGGTTGAGACGTACTCATCATTAAAGATATTGCGACCCCAAATTTGGACAGCAAACCCGTTATCAAACTTCACACCCGTAGCCGCGTTGAAAGTACTAACAGTTCGGAAAGGTTGCTGAGTGCCAGTTGTTGTAAATATGGCCTCATTAGATTGCACTTCGCTTTCATATTGCCAATCTACGCGGAAATAGCCTTTGGCGCTATCGCCTACAGGATAGAAAAAGTTCGCACCAATATTTAAAGAGGTTTCAGATATGCCAGCAGGTTTTTCGCCGGATAGATCTACAAAGTTAAGACCAGA
>Ga0206126_10002086_pt1 | contig 22670 bp, 20 predicted proteins | sample Helgoland_Spring_5_FD_148621 | JGI IMG/M metagenome (GOLD analysis project Ga0206126, IMG submission 148621) | Pelagic subsurface seawater microbial communities from Kabeltonne, Helgoland, North Sea - Helgoland_Spring_Bloom_20160412_1 | ecosystem: Environmental > Aquatic > Marine > Epipelagic ...
TGCGCGCCTGAAGGGCGTCCCGTAGGGTGAGCGAAGCGAATCAAAAGTGACTGGCTGTCGGGCCACCCCCGACGACCTTGAATTTAAAACTTAAACCAATAAAATAAAAACCCAAATTTTAAGATAACTCTTTAGACGCCAATTAAAATGCTTCTGGCATGTCGGGCCACCCCCGACGGTCTTGACCTTAAAACTCAAAAAAAAGCACAAACCATTACTTCCTCCGAGCTCCCCCGCCCGCTTTAGCCCCAGCTGCTCCAGCTGACCCACCTCGATTACCCGGCTTCCTAGCAGGTCGTTTCTTCTTCGGCGCCGCACTCGCATCACGGCGCTGATTATTCCCACCCATTTTACGACCTTTATTCGGCTTTTTCGGCTTAGGCTTACGTGGTGGACGACTTGTTAAACTCGACACAGGCAAAACATGCAACGGCTCAAAACCGTCCATTGTCTCGCGTGGCAAAATTTGATTAATCAAACGCTCAATATCTGCCAACTCATCAAACTCATCAACACACACTAATGAAACAGCCTCTCCCTCGGCACCCGCTCGCGCAGTACGACCAATACGATGCACATAATCAGCCGCGACATTCGGTAAATCAAAATTCACCACATGCGGTAATTGATCAATATCCAAGCCTCTAGCAGCAATATCAGTAGCAACCAATACCTGTACTTGACCCTGTTTAAACTCCGCCAATGCCCGCGTTCGCGCACCCTGACTTTTATTACCATGAATCGCCGTCGCCATAATATGCGCGGCTTCTAACTCTTTGGTTAAACGGTTAGCGCCATGCTTGGTGCGGGTAAATACTAATACCTGCCCCCAATCGTTATTATGAATCAACTTAGTCAATACCGCCGACTTACGCTTTTTATCTACCGGACAAACCCACTGCTTCACTTTAGCGGCCGTTGCATTCGGTGGCGCAACAGAAATCTCTACCGGCTGATTAACAATGGTTCTGGCCAGCGCACGAATAGGCTTAGAAAACGTTGCTGAAAACATTAAGTTTTGACGCTTCTTAGGCATCAGCGCTAACAGACGACGAATATCAGGCATAAAGCCCATATCCAACATACGATCGGCTTCATCTAATACCAATACTTCTATCTGATTAAAACGAATAGCATTTTGACCATGCAGATCTAATAAACGGCCTGGCGTGGCCACTAAAATATCAACACCTTTGCGTAGCTTGATCATTTGCGGGTTAATTTTCACCCCGCCAAACACAACCATCGACGTTAACGATAAATGCTTACCGTAAGTCTCAATACTTTCTGCTACCTGAGCGGCGAGTTCACGCGTGGGCGTTAATACCAATACCCGCGCCTGATTAGCCCGTACTTTTGGCCCACCTATCAATTTTTGCAAAATCGGCAGCGTGAAGCCCGCTGTTTTACCCGTTCCTGTTTGTGCAGCCGCCATGACATCAGAGCCGTTTAATACCGCAGGAATAGCCTCAGCCTGAATGGGAGATGGTGTTTCATAACCTTTTTCAGCAATAGCTTTAAGGATAGGGGCCGATAAACCGAGAGTGGAAAATGTCATGAGGGGCTCTTTGTCTGGTAACGATAATCTGATCATAAGGCTCTAAGTGAGCAAGCGCGCGAGCTTACAGACAAATGGCCCTATAAGCCATAGATCAATAAGTCACTAAAAGAGCGTCATTATCAAAGTCGTAACGTCATATGCGCTGTAATAGTCCATAATGACATTCGTTTTTAGTCGCACGAGCCCACTACTCATGAGCCCATTACCCATGCTAATTGAATACCGCCTAATACAATGCCTTGCTATTGGTCATATCGTACTAGGCATTAGCTTTCCCTTTTTGGGACAGATTAATGTCGTGAATGAGCTGCTAATTGCCGGCATGTTCCCCAATCAAACGCTAAGTGCCGACACTGCCGCACAGGCAAGCTATTTAATTACCTTATTTGGTCCAACCGTGGCCAGCTGGGGCATATTGCTTCTACTTTTAATTAATACCTTTATAAAAGCACCCAGCCTCTATTTATGGCGCGGCATGATTACTGCGGTATTGGTTTGGTATATTGGCGATACCAGTTATTCAGGATCACACGGTGCCACTGGCGCAATCATACTTAATAGCGTGGTCGCCCTTCTATTGCTAATTCCTTTATGGCGCTTACGTAAACTTATCAAAAAGTAGCATTTTAACTAGCCCATAAAATAAAAAACGACGAGGCATAGAGAAAATTATGACAACATCTGCCAGTACCCTTCGCGTCGGACGGCGCTATCGCGCTAATCGTCTTGAGCCACATTATGATGCTGTTGTTATTGGCTCGGGTATTGGCGGCCTAACAACCGCTGCCTGTCTGGCTAAAATGGGTAAGAAAGTCTGCGTATTAGAACAGCATTACACCGCCGGCGGCTTTACTCACAGCTATGAACGCAATGGCTATGAATGGGATGTAGGTGTTCATTATATTGGCGACATGGGGAGCACCCGCTCTACCGGCAGACGTTTATTCGATTACATCACTAACGGCAACCTTAAGTGGGCGCCAATGAATGATGAATTTGATCGCGCATTTATTGGCGATAAAACTTTTGGCTTAAAAGCCGGCAAGGTTGCTTATCGACAAGCCTTAGTTGAAGCCTTTCCTGATGAAGAGCAAGCGATTGATCAATACCTTGCGCATATGCGCAGTATCAAATCCGCAATGCAATCACATACCATTGGCAAAATTACGCCGGCATGGCTGAAAAAAACACTGTCTTTGTTTTCAACATCTCAAGCGCCTAAAGCTTTTTCACACACCACCCGCGAGGTATTAGAAAGCCTAACCGACAATCAAATGCTTATTGCTGTATTAACCTGCCAATGGGGCGACTGCGGTATGCCACCCGCTGAGTCTAGTTTTGTGATTCACAGTCTTATTGCTCAACACTATATGCACGGCGGTTACTACCCTATTGGCGGCGCATCGCAAATGGCACAAACAATTATTCCCGTTATTCAATCTACTGGTGGTGAAGTATTTACCTATGCATCTGTCGAACAAATACTGACGAATAATGCAGGCGTGACGGGTGTTCGTATGGCTGATGGCCATACCATTAAGGCTTCAACCGTTATCAGTAATGCTGGCGTGTTTAACACCTTTAATCATTTACTGGATAGCACCACACCACAACGCGCAGACTACCTTGAAAAACTTAAAGATGTGTCTCGCTCAATGGCCAGTATTTGTCTTTATATTGGCATTAAAGACACGGCAGAAAATTTGCAGCTGCCTAAAACGAATTTTTGGATTTACCCTAACGAAAATTATGAAGCTGTTTGCGATACATTTAAACAAAGCAGCCGCTATACCAATGATACCGTTTTACCGATGGTTTATATTTCGTTCCCATCGGCTAAAGATCCTGACTTCAGCAATCGCTATCCGGGCAAAGCTACTATTGAGATTGTTGCACCTTGTATGCATGAATGGTTTGCAGAATGGCAAGATAAACCCTGGGGCAATCGCGGTGATGATTACAATGCATTAAAAGAAGCATTGTCTCAGCGTCTATTAACCTACTTATTTGAAAAGCTACCGCACTTAAAAGACAAAATTGATTTTTACGAACTGTCGACGACGTTATCAACTGATTTTTTCTGTCGTTACGAAGAAGGTGAAATATACGGTTTACAACATGACCCTAAACGCTTTGAACAGCAGTGGCTAAAACCTAAGACAGAGATTAAGGGTTTGTATTTAACGGGGCAAGACGTGCTTAGCTGCGGTGTGGTTGGCGCTATGATGGCTGGACTAATAACTGCTATTCAACTTGGTGGGCTAAAAGGTTTATTACTGGCTAAGAAAATATTTTTTGCTAAGTAATAGAAAGACTAGCGAAGTTTTGCATTGCCACGACAGCGGGCTGAACAATAAATAATTTGCTCCCAAAGACCGCGTTGCTGCCATTTTTTTCGATTATCGAAAGATAGCTGACACACAGGGCAAGTTTTGCTTTGCTTAATCTGCTTGGCTGCAGCGCGATCAGTTTTACGTTTAGACAGAGAAGTGTTGCTCATCGACTAGCGATTGCGCATTTTGTACTGTGTTGAACAATGATGCCGTAAAACCGAAGCGGGTCGTTTAGCCATATGCTTAGTACCGCGCGATGTCACCCTCTCTCGCCAAAGTTCAAAACTGCGACGTTTTAATTGGCTACGCATTAATTGAATCACTGCTTTTTCATCAAAGCCAAACTGCGTCTCAATTGCCTCAAATGGCGTACGGTCTTCCCACGCCATTTCTATAATACGCGATAGCGACTCTGCCGTTAAATCGACTACGGCTACGTTATATTGCGGATCTTGAAAATTTGTATCCATTTAAACCATCGCTTATTTATAATTCAGTTGTGCGCTATTAACCACTCACCTTATCTTATACGATACCCGTATTCACCAAGATCAAAACAACCGGTGATTATTATTTTTAATCATCAACTATTTAGTAAGAACAACTCGATAATGTGTTTCACCACTTCGAACTCGGGCAACAGCGGCGTTTACATCCTCAAAGCTAAATGGCTCTACAACGGCTTTAATATCATGCTTCACTACAAACTCTAACATTTTTGCGATGGTTGCAGGACTACCCACTGCAGAACCGGATACTGATCGCTGAGCTGAAATCAATGAGAATACATTAATATCTAAGGGCTCTAAAACGGCACCCACAAAATGTAAGCGACCTTTAGGCTTTAATGTATTCAGATAAAGACTCCAATCCAACTTAACATTGACAGTTGAAATAATAAGATCAAAACTCGCTGCCGCTCCGGAAATTTCATCGGCATTACGAGAGTCCAAAGTATGATGCGCCCCCAAAGCGAGCGCTTCTTGCTTTTTACTTTCACTCGAAGTGAACGCTGTCACTTCACAGCCCCAAGCATTTAAAAACTGCAAAGCTAAATGACCCAAACCACCAATACCTATAACAGCAACTTTATCGCCGGCTTTAATATCAAACTCAAGTAACGGCGTAAATACCGTAACGCCCGCACAAAATAACGGCCCCGCTAACGCTAAATCTATGCCGTCAGGAATGGCAACCACACTGTTCGCAGCCGCTCTTACTTTGTCTGCAAAGCCGCCGTGATGCCCCATAATAGTCGGTTGCGCGCCGGCACATAAATTATTATCGCCGCTGTCACAACAAGCACAGCTATTACAGTAACCTGCATGCCATCCTAAGCCGACAGACTGACCGACTTTAAGATGACTAACATCACTGCCAATACTAGCAACTTTTCCAACCACTTCATGGCCAGGCACAAGAGGATATTGCATCTGTCCCCACTCGCTATCAATAACACTTAAGTCGCTATGACAAATACCGCAGTAGTGAATATCTATTTCAACTTCGTTAGCCTGCAATTCACCTGGGTCATACTCAAACGGTTTCAGTTCACCTTTGGCTTCAAATGCAGCGTAAGCTTTAATCATTGAAATTATTCCTGTGGCTAACATAGATAATAAAAAATCGAACTACAGTCTATCAGTAAATGAAATCACTCAGACATAAAAAAACCGCAATAAACTTATATCGTTTATTGCGGTTTAGACCAAACTATTAATTACTGACTACTGAAATACTCGAACATAATCGACAACCATTGTCTGAGGCAGATTACTATTATCGACTGCACCACCTAAAGTACCACCAACGGCAATGTTAAATAAGAAGAAAAAGTCCTCTCTAAATTCACTCATAAATGAAGGCGAAGTATACAATACATAAAATGGAGAGGTAGCGTCATCTAAATACCACTCGATGCTAGTAGCATCCCAAATGATGCTATAAACATGGAATTCATCAGCCAACTCACCGGATGATAAATTCGTACTACCGCCGCTATATTGATGACCTGGAACATCCCAGTTTTCGTTATACCAATGCGCCGTACCTAGTGTTGTCGAGTTTTGGCCGCCAATCATTTCCATAATGTCGATTTCGCCACTTCTCGGCCAACCCACGCTAGAAATACTTTCTCCCAACATCCATAACGCAGGCCATAAGCCGTTACCGCGTGGAAGCTTTGCTCGGATATCTATTCGACCATATTTAAAGAATTGCTTGCCTTGGGTTTTAATGCGCGATGACGTATAGCTTCGGCCAGCAATATTTTCTTCTTTGGCTTCAATAGTCAGATGCCCATTAGCAACTGTGGTATTTTCAGCGCGATAGTATTGCAACTCGTTGTTACCCCAACCACAAAGATTAGGACAGCCCGAACCAATTTCATGCGTCCAATCGGCAGTATTTAATTCCGTACCTGAAAACTCATCACTCCAAACTAATGAATAACCCTGGTAAGACGTTGGTGCGTCGTAACCACCAATAAAGGAAATATCACAACCGTTAATTTTGACCGCTGTATCTGGAAGCGTATCAGGGCACTGATCAATACTATCATCAACACCATCACTATCACTATCTGCAGTGATAGCTAACGAGCCATACACTTCCATTTCATAAATAGAATAGCCATAAACATTCTCGGCTGGACGACTTAGACCATTCATCCGCACATATTGATAGGTACCGGTTACAGCCGTGGTGTCAGTGCGAGGCTCGAAAGTACCGCCCGAGAAACTCGATAAAATTGTCCAATTAAAATTGTCATTGGAGCCTTCGATGTTATAGGTAGCCGCATTAGCCGTTTCCCAATGAATAATTACCTGACTTAAACTAATAGGTGTCGCTAAATCTAACGTTAAAATAGATGGGTCTTGATTAAAAGCCGACTCCCATCGCGTAATCATATTCCCATCTACCGCCGCACTGGCACTACCTGACGGACCAGAAGAGCTTGCTATTGCCTGAGCCGGTATTTGTTTAATAAAAGTATCAATATTAGTGATGCCTTCCACTAACTGGATACGCACGGGCGAGCCGGCTAAGACGGTAGCAGGCATCAATAAAATAATGCTAAACAAAAGCGCTCTAATAGATAGTATATTCATTCTTATTTATTCAAACGTTTGCGAGTTAATGGTAAACCAACCGCGGTTAACAATAGGGCGAGTAAACCAAAGCCAAAAGCAGGCACCGCAGGAATAGACTCTTCATACACTTCGTCACCAAAAGGCGTTGCATCACAAACGTCACCCGTGCCATCGCTATCACTATCTAGTTGATCTGTGTTGGCATCTGCTGGACAGTTGTCAGAGTTGTTATCAACACCATCTGAATCAGTATCACCATTCGGGGTACTGTCACAGGCATCACCTGCACCATCGTTATCGGTATCTGTTTGATCAGCATTTGGAATCGCAGGGCAATTGTCCGTGCTGTTATCAAAGCCATCAGAATCATCATCGCCGTTCGGAGTGCTATCACAAGCATTACCAGTGCCATCGTTATCGGTATCGGCTTGATCCGCATTAGCAACAGCTGGGCAGTTGTCATTGGAATCGGCAACACCATCAAAGTCAGCATCATTTGGCGTGCTTGGCGTTGAATTGGCAACCTGTGGATCACTACCAAAGGCAACTTCTAGTAAATCAGTGACTCCATCACCATCAGAATCAACACCATCGGGATCTGGTGAAGGAACAGTACTACCCACTTGGCCTTGTGCTGATGCTGCGGTCCCGGTCAATACAATCTCTAACGGAACGGTGATATCTAAGCTAATTGGCGAACCCGCGGCGGTGCCATCAACCGTTAAATCAATATCGCCTGTCGCACCAACCAAGCCAAGACTTGTGTCAAAATTAATAACCGCTAAATTACTACCGCCGCCGGAAACCGTCTCGGGAGTAATCGCTGTAGTAACAGAGGAAATAAAATAAGGCAGTGAGTTAGTGTTGCTTACACTAATAGAATGAAAAACCGCATTTGGATTGTCGTTCACTAATAACACATAGATAGTGTTATTTAGCGAAACAGCCTCAACATCGTATGCTGAAACTGGAGTAGTAATAGCAACGTAAAAAGGGATTAAACAGCCCATTAATGTTGTTAGATTAATTCTCTTCATACTATGAATTCCGCGTTTATAATTATTGAACTAATGCGATTATTTTTATCTTTGCAGTAATGCAATTACATTTAGACTTATGGTGTTAATTGTATTGTTATACGACTCATATTCAAATAAAGATCTGATTGTTTATTAGCCTATCATACCTTTGATTAATTGCCGCTAAAAAGCGCTAAGTTGGCGTTATTTTAAGTTTAAATCGACAATAAAATCTGGCTCTTTCTAAGATAATAGCAACAGCTCAGAAATACACCAAATAAAATATTCAGTTACTTGCAATTAGTAAAAAAGATAATAAAAACAATAGCATAGAATAAATCTAACGTTAAGCGTTAGATTTATTGAGAGCATGCCTGCAATCTAACATAATGATCACTTCTTAAATAACTCATAATAATCAATAACATAGAATAAATAATCGCTGAATTTAACTGCCAAAACAGAACCAGACTCCACATTAAAAACCTAATGCAGTGACTGCTTTTTAAAGCTCAATTGGCCACTAATCTCACTAACATTACCACCCTCCTCGGTGACCAAGTTCACCATAATCGTATCACCGGCGCTAAAATCACCTGCCAGTAAATGCTGAGCTAAAGGATTCTCTATGCGCTGCTGAATCACTCGCTTCAAAGGTCTCGCACCGTATACAGGATCAAAACCCGCCTCAACAATCATTGCTAAGGCTTGATCATCTAATTGCAGGGTCAGCTCTCGCTCAGCTAAGCGTGCATGCAATTGCTGTAACTGAATATTCGCAATACCACTAATATGCTCACGACCCAGAGGATGAAACACCACAGTCTCATCAATTCGATTAATAAATTCTGGCCTGAAGTGCGCCGACACCACATCCATAACCGCCGATTTCATAGCCCCATAACGGCTCTCGGTTAACATCGAGTCTTCACCGACTAAGCCTTCTTGCTGCGGTAAACCAAAATCAACCGCATCATAGGATTTGTCACTGGCAATATGCTGAATTACGTCCGAGCCTAAATTTGAGGTCATCACGATGACGGTGTTTTTAAAATCTACCGTCCGCCCCTGACTATCGGTTAGACGACCATCATCAAGTACCTGCAATAAAATGTTAAAGACATCCGGATGAGCTTTTTCAATTTCATCGAGTAACAATAAAGAATAAGGGCGACGGCGAATGGCTTCGGTTAAATAGCCGCCTTCATCGTAGCCCACATAACCCGGAGGCGCGCCAATTAAGCGTGACACCGAATGCTTTTCCATAAATTCCGACATATCTAAACGAACCAATGACGATTCGCTATCGAACAAAAAGCTCGCTAAGGATTTGCATAACTCGGTTTTACCCACGCCTGTAGGCCCAAGAAACAAAAAAGAACCGTTAGGTTTATTAGGATCAGATAATCCTGCACGCGAACGTCTAACTGCATCGGATACCGCTTTAACCGCTTCATCTTGACCGACAACGCGATGATGTAATTCAGCTTCCATACGCAGCAGTTTATCTTTGTCGCCTTCAAGCATTTTATTAATAGGAATACCGGTCCAGCGCGACACCACTTCAGCCACTTCTTCATCGGTAACGCGGTTGCGTAGTAATGTCATTACCGGCGTATCGGTAGTTGCAATATCGGCAAGCTGTTTTTCTAACGCAGGAATAGTGCCGTATTGTAGTTCTGACATACGGCTTAAATCACCGCTTCTCGAAGCGGCTTCTAAAGCAATACGCGCCTGCTCTAGTTCAGATTTAATTTGTTGATCACCCTGCACTGTCGCTTTTTCTGCGCGCCACACTTCATCTAAATTGGCAAATTCTTTTTCGACCACCGCAATATCATCGGTTAAGATTTTTAATTGTTTTTTTGCTGCTTCGTCTTTGTCTTTCTTAACCGCTTCACGCTGTATTTTTAATTGAATTAAACGCCGCTCTAACTTATCCATAAGCTCTGGCTTAGAGTCAATTTCCATACGAATACGACTCGCCGCCTCATCAATTAAATCGATGGCTTTATCGGGTAATTGTCTATCGGTTATGTAGCGCTGTGATAATTTTGCCGCGGCGATAATGGCAGCATCGGTAATATCAACCCCATGATGCACTTCATAGCGCTCCTTTAAGCCACGTAAAATAGCAATGGTATCTTCTTCTGAAGGCTCATCGACAAGTACTTTTTGAAAGCGACGTTCTAACGCGGCATCTTTTTCAACGAACTGTCTATATTCATTTAATGTGGTTGCACCCACACAATGTAACTCACCCCGCGCTAAGGCCGGCTTTAACATATTCCCCGCATCCATTGCACCTTCGGCTTTACCTGCGCCAACCATGGTATGCAATTCATCAACGAATAAAATAACTTGCCCTTCATGCTGCGACAACTCTTTAAGCACCGCTTTTAAACGCTCTTCAAAATCACCACGGAATTTAGCACCCGCTAATAAAGCAGCAAGATCCAACGATAATAGCCGTTTATTTTTAATACTTTCAGGCACTTCGCCATTAACAATTCTTTGCGCCAAACCTTCAACAATAGCGGTTTTACCCACTCCAGGCTCACCAATAAGTACTGGATTGTTTTTAGTCCGCCGCTGTAATACTTGAATAGTGCGACGTACTTCATCATCACGACCAATAACCGGATCTAACTTACCTTGTTCAGCCAACGCGGTAAGATCAATCGTGTATTTATCTAAAGATTGTCGATTACTTTCTGCATCGGCTGATATCACGGACTCGCCCCCACGGATGTTATTGATGGCTTGTTCAACTTGTGTAGCATCAAAGCCCGCTTGTTTAAACAAAGGAAACAACATTGAATTTTTTTGTAGGGCCGCAGACAAAACCGCTTCACTAGAAATAAACTGATCACTTTTATCTTGCGCATATTTATCAGCAAGGTTCAAAAGTTTGGCTAAATCAGGCGAAGCTGCTATCTCGCCTGTCGCCTGCTGAAGTGTAGGGAATGATGCTACCGCCTGCTCTAGCGCACTCATTAATAACGGCAAGTCACCACTCGACTGCTTTAATATAGGCGTAACCGAACTGTTAGTCGCATTTAACATGGCAAGCATAAGATGAGCCGGCTCAATGGCTGAATGATTTTTACCGACCGCCATGGACTGGCCATCCGCTAACGCACTTTGTAAAGCTTGAGTAAAACGATCAAATCGCATGGTACTTACCCCTCTATCATTGTGTGTTTAATTGCCGCAAATGCTGTAATTTATTCTTACAGCATTTGTTTATACAACGTTTGTTTATACAACATTTGTTTATACAACAAAGATAGGGGCAATAAAGATTATTTCAAGGGCGAACAAGAATTAAGGCTATGAGGATTCAGATATGAATCCTCAACTAATGTAAGTCAATTAAACTTATTTTTTACTCTCACGAATATCAAAGATGGGGGCACGTGGCGCATCAAGTAAACCGAATGATCCACGATTTAACCAAGAGCGATGATCAAGATTAAAATCAGCCGCAAAGCGGTAATCGCCATTTTCATCCAGAGAGGGATGATTAGGAAAGTTCGCTTTTAATACGGCTAGATTATCATCGGCAAGCTCAGTTAAATCCATGCGGTGATAACAAAACACTAATAAGGCAAATGCATCACTCATAGCCTCGGTACGTGGATATTGTTCTACCACCGCTTTAGCGCGATTAATGGCTGCGGTATAAGCACGACGTTTAACATAGTAATTAGCCACCACCATTTCATGACGTGCTAACACATCCTTAATATTGACCATGCGCACGCGGGCATCGGCGGCGTAAACACTGTCGGGATAGCGACGTAAAAACTCCTGAAATTCACGGAATGATCGGCGTGCTGAAGCGACATCTCTTGCTGAATGATCCGTTTGATAGAAACGTGACAGCAAACCGGGCTCAAGACTGTAGTTGGCTAATCCTTTCATATACCAAGCGTAATCGGCATCAGGGTGTCTAGGGTGAAGGCGTAAGAATCGATCGGCAGCAGCGATTGCTGCCTCTTCATTATTATCTCGATAGTAGGCGTAAACGATTTCTAGCTGAGATTGATCGGCATAAACGCCAAAAGGAAAGCGTGACTCAAGCAACTGTAGGTTTTTAACTGCCAAATCAAATCGTTCATCATCAAGGTATTCTTGAACACGCTCATAAAGCTGCTGCTCAGATAATAAGCGCGCTTTTTCGCGTTCTTCATCGGTTTTATCTTTACTCTTAAAAACTGAACAACCAGCCATCAAAATAATCAACGTAGCAAAAACGCCATAAGTGGTAAGTTTGTTCATTCGAATCTGATGCCTCTGTAAGAACTACGGTGCCAACTATTGGCGATTGTGTGATTACCGCCTTTATTGGGCGAGTTCTGATGATGATGTTATACCACTCGCCCAGACTACGATACAATTGCGGGCTAATGAGGCCAATTATCACATAACTCAGCCTTAATCGCTCACGCGCACAACTGAAATTATCATTCTATGAGCAATACGACAGCAAATTCGGACCAAAATCCGCAACCAAAAACCAGTGAATCCACTTCGGACACTCTCGACGACTCATCGGTTGAGGATAATCCACTGCCAATTGATAGTAATGACCCGTCTGACAATATCATTCATCGCAGCGCCACCATCACCGAAGAACTTTCGGGTAAACGCTGTGACCAGATAGCGGCTAAACTGTTCCCTGAATTTTCTCGTGGCAAACTACAAAGTTGGATTACTTCAGGAGAACTCACCGCCGATAACCAGCAATGCAAACCTCGCCAAAAACTCTTTATTGGGGCTCAATTAGACTTAACCGCCGAGTTTACGCCAGTATCCGATTGGGCTCCCGAAAGCCGCCCCATCAATATTGTTTATGAAGACGAACACTTATTAGTCGTTAACAAGCCTATTAATTGCGTTGTTCACCCTGCTCCCGGCTTATTATCTGGCACCCTAGTCAATAGCGTATTAGCGCACTGCCCTGGCAACTCAGCCTTGCCTCGTGGCGGTATAGTGCATCGCCTAGATAAAGACACCACCGGCTTAATGGTTGTCGCTAAAAGCTTAGAAGCGCATAGCAGCCTCGTTAGGCAGCTACAACAACGTACCGTAAGCCGTGTTTACCGCGCCGTAGTTAAAGGCAACTTTATTTCTGGCGGAACAGTCGATGCACCTATTGGACGACACCCCAGTGCTAGAACTAAAATGGCGGTCGCTAAAATTTCAGACACTAGCGCATCAAAAGCGGCTGTAACGCATTACCGTATCTGCGAACGATTTGCTCATCACACTGATCTCACCGTTAAACTTGAAACCGGCCGCACCCATCAAATACGGGTTCATATGGCGCATATTAAACATCCCTTAGTCGGTGATAAAACTTACAACACGCGGTATCAACAAATTTCTGGCGTAAGCACTGAGCTCGATGAAATATTGAGACAGTTTCCACGCCAGGCGCTGCATGCCTTTCAATTGAGTTTTGAGCATCCCGCGACGCAAGAAATGGTTGAGTTTCAATGTGATTTACCCCATGACTACAGCCAACTCGTTAATGCCTTACGCGCCGAAGATAACCGACCTAAATACGAAGAATGACCGTAACGCCGGACACTGCTATTAAGCCCATTAAGCCCATTTGGCCGGCACCCGCCCATGTGATTGCCGGCGTGAGCACGCGTAGCGGCGGATGCAGCCAAGCGCCCTTTAACTCATTGAACTTAGCGCAGCATGTAGGCGATAAAGCCGATGATATTATCAGCAACCGAACACAATTAGCGCTATCTGAAAACAGCTCCCCACAGCAGTGGCAATGGCTAGAGCAAAGCCATAGCACGACTATTATCGAAGTAGATAAAGTACAAAGCCAAGCCTTGCCTGCCGATGCCGCATTCACTCGTCAACAGAATACTGTTTGCACGGTGATGACAGCCGATTGCCTACCGATTCTGTTATGTGATGCGCAAGGCACGCGTGTTGCGGCTATTCATGCAGGCTGGCGCGGTTTAGCTAACGGTATTATCAGTAACAGCATTAACGCCTTTTGTAATCAGATACCCACCATTAAAAGCCAAGCCATTTATGCTTGGCTGGGGCCTGCTATTGGTCCTGATCATTTTGAAGTAGGTGCCGATGTTAGAGAGGCTTTTGTTAACGATACCGACACTGGACAATTAAATGCCGCTGCATTTGAGGCGCAAGCTAACAACAAATATAAAGCGGACATTTACCAGCTAGCGAGCATTGCGCTCAACAACTGTGGTGTTCACTCTATTTACGGCGGCGGCTTTTGTACGGTTAGCGAATCAGAGCGCTTTTATTCTTATCGTCGAGAAGCTCAAACAGGGCGAATGGCGAGTTATATTTATCTTGATACGAATCAAAACAGTGCAGACTAAAACCAAACAATAATAGCGCTACCATTCTGGTATTAAACCAATAGAAAAATACTCAAGAGCAGCGTAATATTTTAATGATCTTTAGCGCCAAAGCCTGCGTAAAATAGATAGACCGCATAAAATTATTCATTAACCCATTTGCAGAACAAACGACATGAACAAAGCTGACATTATCGAAGAGATGAAAGTCTTACCCAATATTGACCCGGCTCATGAAGTTAGCCGTCGCGTCGCATTTATTAAGCAGCAATTAATACAGTCGGGTATGAAGCATTTAGTGCTAGGCATTAGCGGCGGCATTGATTCAGCCGTTTGTGGACGATTAGCTCAACTCGCCATTGATGCGCTTAATGAAGATAAAGACGATACTGCTTATCAGTTTTTAGCTGTACGCCTTCCTTATGAAACACAACGTGATGAAGATGACGCGCAACTGTCGATACAATTTATACAGCCTAGCCAACACCTCACCGTTAATATTCAACCGGGTGCCGATGGTATTCATGCACAGGCATTAGCTGCCGTGGAATCACAAGGTCTATTACCGAGTAACGAAGCCGCCATTGATTTTGCCAAAGGCAACGTTAAAGCGCGAACACGAATGATTACGCAATATGAAATTGCTGGCTTAGTTGGCGGCTTAGTTTTAGGTACTGATCATTCAGCAGAAAACATTACCGGCTTTTATACTAAATGGGGTGATGGTGCCTGTGACCTCGCACCGCTATTTGGTTTAAGCAAGCGTCAGGTGCGTGAAATTGCCGCTCACTTAGGTGCGCCCGATATCATTATTACTAAAGCGCCTACCGCTGACTTAGAATGTTTAACGCCACAAAAATCCGATGAACAAGCATTGGGGCTTAGCTACGATAATATTGATGACTTTCTTGAAGGTAAGACAGTATCAGATGAAGTGGTTAAACGCGTTACCGATATATTTATTAAAACGCAGCATAAGCGCCAGCCTATTCCCACCATTTATGACTAGCTAACTGACCAGAGGTTATTGAGTCAGCTCACGGCTCGATTTACCATGCATTGCGACGGTTAAGGATAACGCGTCGCTTTACCGGCATCCATGCCAGTAAAAAATTTATGCATAAGGAGATGCTGAGATGAAAAACCTTTCGTTTACCTGCCCTATTACGACTCGAAAAATTCAATCAGGTTTTACCCTGATTGAATTATTAATTACCACTACTATTCTTACGCTACTGATTAGTATGGCTGTGCCTAGCTTTGCCAAGTTGTGGCAAAAACAGCAAGCCGATGTGTATATTGAAACATTACAACGCGCAATGGCAACGGCGCGTTATATCGCAATTACGAGTAGAGAAATTGTTTCGCTATGCCCTTATACAGAAACGGCGTGTGGTGAAGAATGGGAAGACGGGATAATGATTTTTATTGATAAAAACAATAATGGCATTATCGATGATGAGGAAACACTGGAAGAGTTTATTGATTTTGCGCCGAATAACAGCACCATAAGTTGGCGCGCTTCGGGCCGTAAAAATTATTTGCGTTATTCGCCTACAGGTATGGCAAGACAATTTGGGCGATTTCATATTTGCGATAAAGAAGGTGATTTATCATTAGCACGCGCATTAGTTATAAGTCGCCAAGGACGCACACGTATTTATAAAGATAGGAATAATGATGGCGTGGTAGAAGATACCAACGGTGCCACGCCAGATTGTTAGCTTAGCGCCAGCAGGTATCTATACTGCCTTCGGCAGAGGTTTTAACACCGGCTTGGTTAATGGTTAACACACCGCAACCATCACCGGATTGCGCAGCTTGTGGTGTAGCGGTAAGGGTAAATGTTGTTGGTGTCGACGCTAGAGTAATAGCACAAAAATTAGCATCGCCATCAATGGGTGCTTTGTTAGGGATGCCCACGGGTGCAGGCACTGAATAACTATAATTTTTCGAATAATGCCGTTCCATCAACTGTCGCGCCTGCATAAGCACCGCCGTGCAATCAGCTCTGCGCCCATCTCTTACCTGATTTTGGTAACTGGGTAATGCAATAGCGGCAATGATGCCGAGAATGGCTACTACAATCATTAATTCAATTAGCGTAAAACCGCGTATGCGTATCATTTTATCTTCCGTATTTCTGTTTTTAAAAACTATTAATTATGAATCCGAATCGCATAAATCACTTTTTTATCCGGGTCACCCGCAGCCGTTATTTGATTACCTTTACGCAAATTGGCTACCGCACCTTTTTCGCCATTAGCTAAGCGAATGTGTACATCATAAGCTAAGCGAAAATCCATCTCTTCCATATGCATATAGAGCATCGTTACCTCACCCGTTTCAATATCAAGGTTAACAATCTCTGCAACAAACTCATTCGTTGCTGCACTCAGTACAGAGGTATAAAACATTATTAATACGGCCAACGCTTTACTATAAATAGTTTTCATCACTCGCTCACTTAGATATTTAATGATTATATTTAATCGCTCAATAAAATAATGCTTTATTTAAGCTGTCGCCAACGTACGCGGCCAGATCTAGAGCCACCACTGTATGAATCACAGTTACCACCAACATTAATACATTTTTGCGATCCATCACCGCTCACCAAAATAACCAAATCTGGTGCTGGATCATTACTCGAACCACTCGGCGGTTCAGGCTGTATAGCCACGACAACTTGTCCGTTCTTTTTATCGTCCTGATCCACTTTGCCATCATTATTGTAATCAAGTGTAGGTGCATCCGGTGCACCGCCATTATTTCTATCAATAACAAAAGTAAATGTTTCACCGCCTGAGTTACAGCGACCGCTCTCGGGAATAATGGTATTAAAGATAACAAGTGAGCCGCTTAATGCAGGTCGCCCGACTACTCGCTCAGAAACACCTGCAAGCGAACTTAAATCTAAACTCCAACCTTTATCACTACTCCAATCGACAGCATTATCAGTAATTGTTCGTCCATTGATAGATGCACCCTCAATGGTTTGCGATACTAATGATGACGATGTAATACAGGCAGAATTACCCGTGCAAGTATCATCATCTAAAACCGCATAAAACGACTCAGTATTGGTTGAGGTTAAATCCGTTTGTTCTAAGTATTTACCGGTACCAAAATACACTAAGCGGCCAGTTTTATTTTCTGGATGGTTACCTACTGTCACAGAACCCGTAATCGCTTGACCTGAATCGGCTTTAAATAATTTCGCATAATCCCAATCACCCACCGTGCTAGAACTCAGATCAAACTTCCACATATTGCCTTGCAAATCACCAGCATAAATATAGTCAATCATAAAATCTCTGTCGACTGATATGGCTACAGGTCCAGACAAACCATTATCACCAGAATTATCGACTTCAAATTTTTTGATTATGCTGCCATCTTCTATATCTAAAACAAACAATACCGCTTTTTCATTAGTAGAGTTATAACCATTAGCAACAATCGCTGCCCATCGACCATCATTCAATTTAACTAATTGAGCTTTACCAAAGCTGTACCCCATATCGGCGTCGTTATCATCGGTAAATTCCCACATAGCAATTTCATCAGCGGTTTCAGTCGGGTCGGTAATATCCAACGCATAAAAACCTTTACCTCCCGTCCTCAGCGCACCAACTAAAACCGAATGCCAGTCACCGCTATAAAAAACATCTAATGTAGAAATAGGTCCATCAACATAAGCACCGGCTGCAAAGGTGTTCTCTGTTAACTCATGAATATCTTTTAAAATTTCATTAGGCACATAAGCAAAGACTTCTTCGCCTCCGGTGCGCTCGGCGTTAAAGGCATGTAACATACCGTCATTACCGCCGGCATAAATCATTGGGTTTCGGCTAGCAATACTTGTCAAAAAAGCAGTATAAGATTTAGATTCTAAGGTATCCGTAAACGCATACTCTCTAAATCCATTCGCATCAACGCCATTACCTACATAAACTGGTGAGGAATGAACAATAGGACCAACACGTGTATCATCACCATCGGTGATTAAACTTCGACGTGATCGAAACGTACCGCCATTTTCGGTTTCATTCGAGTCATCACCGCGTAGATAATTAACCCGCGCCTCACCCAACCCATCACCATCATCTAGCAATGCAGCCTGAGTTGCATTTAAGCTCGACCATTTGAATTCGATACCGCCAACAGGAGTGCCAGATACCTCGGTACTGTCATAAGTAAATACATTACGAGGGCCATGCGGCAAGGTCACACTGGTATTCTCACGTGCCGCATCCCATACTTCCGAGCAAAGCGTACCAAATGCTTGATCATCACAAGTTGCAGGCGTTTCTACGTCTGGATCAAAACCAGAACCGTCAGATACTTCAAAGGCTTGTAACTGCCCTATCCATTTTTCAGTATCAAATGATGCAAGATAAACCAAGTTACCTGATGAAATACGTCCACTGTTCGCTACTACTGTAGATGCTGTTGATTGCCGAGCGGAAATTCTTTCAGTAATTGATTTAAACGCGTCTACTAACTCATTAGGATCAGTGGCATTAAAAAAACCACCATGGCCATTAATACCCGCATGATATAAATCATCAGCAATACCGCTATCAGTTCCAATACCAGGCCAACCTATTTGTGAAGTGACGCCATCATTAGTGATATAAGACGTTCCGTCCAATAAATTTTGATAAACCGCTTCGGTGGTTGGCACACTGCCCGTCAAACCGAATGACACCATATAACTGACCATATGCTGCCATGAAGCAGGGTCGTTAGCCGGATTCCAATATTGCGCATCAGTTGGCGTACCAATAATTTCTTCTGTGTAATACGGTGGTAAATTATCGGTGAGTGTTGGCGCCAAATCTGAAGCCCAGTAATGCCACATAATATCGGCTAGCGATGAACTACTATTATCATTAGGGTAGATATATTGGTTAGTGGTCTCAGGGTTATAAGCCGTTCCATCAGGTAATGCTTCCTCTGTATCGTCATCAGTAAAAAAATTACTGGGATCTGTAAAAGAGCCATTATAAAAACCATCGGTTAACATAATATGCGTATTTAATCGGCACGATACGGCATCCGATGAAGAATTAGATGGAATATCTCGATACGCAGAAAGATTGGTATAATAGTTGCCCGCTCGTACTGCCGCCGATCGCAATGGCGTACCACCATCGGTTCGCACATTATTAATCCAACTATAAAAATTAGCTCGCTCAGTAGCATCAAACTCTGACACCTGTGTTGATGAGGCTCCAGACCTTACTGTTGTACCACTATTGAGAGCTTGCCGACCAACACGAACAGCACTACTTACTGAGTCAGGAACAAAAGCACGGGTTAACGCCGTTTTTCCTGCATCGCCGCGAATCGAATAATATTGAAACCAATTAGCAAAATTGTTTTGCTCTGCAGCCAAGGTTCTTCCATAATTATTTGTGCCGCCATCGCCCGTGTAACTATCCGTATTGATAACCACCTTACTGTAACAATCCGCATCTGTTGATTGATTAGCAACAGTATCTGTACAGCCCGTTAAAGTATCATCAAAATGGTAATAATATGCGGGTTGAAGAGCACAAGAGGGACAATCAGAATCCACATAAGCATTATCTAACAGTAGTGCCAACTCATAATGATAATGATAATAAATAGCAGAAAAGCTAGTCGATAAATTAATGCTCTCTTGGTGGTCAGTATCGTAGTAGTAACCTCGTGTTGCATTGCTATAGTCCGCGTCGGCTAATGGAGTGCCTAATGAATCATTCGGCGCTATATAATTAACTGATGGGTCATAGTAAATTTTATTATAATGAGCAGAACGATAATAAGTTTCACGCCAGTTTGACGAAATGACATCTGGCATAAACCCCCAAGCCATACTACCCGAGTCATCCATTGAGACAACAATATTGGGAGGCACACTGGTCGATACAAATAACGGCATATCGTTTAAATTTAACTGTACTGCTTTCGCTGAAAACATTGACGTCATACAGCAAATAAATATAACGCTGATATGGATTCGTCGATTCAAAAAAAACATTTTAAGGTATTTCATTACTTTCACCGCTGTTCGAAATATGGCTGACTAATGCTTAACAAACAAACTTTCTACAATTGACTGGCTTTTAGTATCGGCACCAAACGAGGATGCCGTAACTCGATATACTAATTTCGCATCTGCCGAATTCGCACCCGGATATAAAGACGTATCAGAATCCATAGAGCTAGTACCATTACCAATATATTCAGTAAAACAAAGTGGCACAGAAGATACGCCGTCTGGGTCATCTTCTGTACGAGCAATAGACGCAATCACCGACTCATTACCATAATCATCCCAAAAATCATTATCCTGCCACCAGCCAGTTGGAAATATTCCGGTTGTAATTACTCGATGCGTTTTGTTTTGCAAAGCACTTAAGCTCGACGTTTTTGAGGTTTGATGCAGCACAACTGTTGCCTGATCACGTAAAAACATTTCGCATTCATTTAATGCCGCTTCTGCGCCTTGAAATGATTTATTTGCATTCTGCATATTCGAAACCATTTTCTCTTCTAAAGTCACTGAAGACATACCCGACATACCAATTAAAGTGAGTATCAATAGCATTACCAACGAAACGACGAGTACAGCACCGCTTTGCGATTGTTGATACGCCGCTTTATGTAATGGCATTTTTAAATTATCTTTCATATCAGTGATATCCATTTACAATTAACCCGAAAGTTGGCTGCGTATAGCAATGGTTTGAGTAAAAACTTGTCGTGCGCGACCATCGGCAGTGGCTGTCGAATCAATATCCTTATCTAACAAAATATAATCTCTACCCGTTCTGTCGAGCGGCGTATTGTCAGAAAGCGTCATTAAGCCTATTTGCATAGCCACAACATAAGGCCAATCGGCACTGGTCATTTGTGTTGCGGTTAGATAACGAGTAGCACGATTAGGTGTGGATGCATTACCTACGCCATAAAGCACTTGCATATCTTCTACACCAGACACTAATACTACTGAGCTAGCACCAGCGACATCACAGCGCAGCTGATCATTGGTATCAATATAAAAAGTCATTCGAGTAAATATGCCTGGGGTTCCATCAATCGCAACACCGGCACAATCTAATAGCGGCCTAGTAGCATCACCGTCACCTTCCATTCTAAAAGTAAAACTATCTAGCGTCGTATCAGCATCCGTTAATGTCGCGTCGGTGCTATCTGCACCCACAACTATCGCACCCTCATCAAAACCATTTTGTCCGAGCCAATAGGCATTGCTTGCAACCAGATTAACCAAATCAGCCGCATAGTCATCGCCGTTCATGGTCGTAATATCACCCGGATTCAAATAACCCGCCGCACGTGAAGAACGACCAATAAAACTCATACTAAAACGACCAGACTCTTGAATAATCGATTGCGCTCGAATCACATCAAACGCTTGGCGGCTACCCACTGTCACCTGAATAATGCCTGCCAACATAAACAGACCAAGACCCATGGCGATCAATAGCTCGATTAATGAGAAACCTTTTTGTTTTAACATCGTCATTGCAAAACCTTAGTCTTTGAATTTGGCTTTAAATTTGAATCACTAAGCGAATACAGCCATCCGCCGCTGTAGAATTACAACTCGCTCCGGTGACCACTGCACCGTCACGATCTTCATCCCAAAACACTAAAATAGTATATTCAGAGGTACCGTCATTTCTTGTGATAGTGCCAATACCAGAAGGTAAATTAGAATTAGCAATTTGTGTTTGCCATTGAAAAATATCATAAGCGGCTAACGCCACCTCATCACAATTAGCGGTAGTACCCAAACAATCTCCACCGTCATTTGTGCCATCCGTTTCATAATTAGTCGATAATGGATCTGCAGCATCTGTACGATTTGCTCTAAGACGGTCAGCCATATCAGCGGCTAAAATATCGGCGGTCGATCTAAAAATACTGTTTTGCGATTCGCGTACACTTACCGCTTGCATTCCAGCCATACCTAAAACACCTACGGCTAGAACAAATACGGCAACCATTACCTCAATTAAGGTAAAGCCTTTTTGCATCATCAACGTTGATCGCGTTTTTGATTTTTCAATACTATTTAAATTCAAAATATTCATATTTTATGTACAGCCTGCAAGTAGTGCATCGGCCGAATAGGTCAATGAACCGGTGACGGTAAGAATAACTGAGCGTCCATCAATACCCGATCCGCTTTGGCTATCACAAAAACTAATCGTTTCAGCATTACCCACATTCAGACCTGTTGCCGCAAAAGTAATAACCGTTCGTGCTAAGCCATTGGTAATTAA
>Ga0206126_10002087_pt1 | contig 22665 bp, 24 predicted proteins | sample Helgoland_Spring_5_FD_148621 | JGI IMG/M metagenome (GOLD analysis project Ga0206126, IMG submission 148621) | Pelagic subsurface seawater microbial communities from Kabeltonne, Helgoland, North Sea - Helgoland_Spring_Bloom_20160412_1 | ecosystem: Environmental > Aquatic > Marine > Epipelagic ...
ATGCGCTTAACAAAAGATAATGTAACTATCGGGATTCATACCCGTTTTGGACCTAATTGGCCGGGCATTAGATGCCTCGCAAAGACACGTCGGGGCACCAAGTGCCAAAGAGCCGCTTACAAGCACAATGGTCGCTGTGGACTCCATGGTGGTCTATCGACAGGCGCTCGGACGTCAGAGGGCTTACAGCGCATCTCAGCGGCTAATATCAAGCACGGGCGGCAGACTAAGGACAAGCTAGCAGCCCAGCGCCACGCGGCGAAGGTCGGACGTCGTGTTCTCGGGGAGCTAAAGCGGCTTGAACGCCAGCTCGAAGATGCAGGGCTTATGCCTGATGGCGATTAGAAATCACAGCCAAGCGGATGATCTCAGGGCTCGTTTTAAAGTACCTGAATGGGGAGCGTTTTGTCATACGGCGAGGCTACGAAACAGCCCGCCCCGCCTCAAGCTCGTTTTGTCTGACAGTGCCCTTCAAGGCTTTACGCGCCAAAGTAGCTCTTGGCCAATTGATCGTCCTTGGACAATTCGTCAGCGGTACCCGTAGCCGTAACATGCCCACCTTCCAACACATATAAACGGCTTGCCAGCGACAAGGCAAAATTGGCGTTCTGTTCGGTGATGATCACAGTCAGACCCAACTCGGCGCTCAGACGCTTCAGAACTGCTGCGATCTCCCCTACTACTTTGGGAGCAAGCCCAATCGTTGGCTCATCCACAAGCAGCACGCGCGGCGAACTCATCAACGCCCGCCCAAGTGACACCATCTGCCGTTCACCCCCCGATTGGGTTGAGGTCTCCTGGCTTTCGCGCTCGGCCAAACGGGGGAATAGGCGGTGTACGGCGGCCATGTTTTTTTCAATATCTGTCCGGGCGGTATAGGCCCCTACCATCAGGTTATCGCGGACAGTCATATGCGGGAAAAGATTAAAGCGCTCAGGCGCATAACCGATGCCGGCGCGCACCATATGACCCGTCTTTTTGCCCGTGATATCCTGCCCGTCCAAATGGATCGAACCTGTGTTTTTCACAAGCCCCATCACCGAATCCAGTAGCGTCGACTTACCAGCGCCGTTCGCCCCGACAATAGCAATCGTTTCACCTTGTTCGACGCTGATCGATACATCACTCAGGGCTTGGGCCTTGCCATAAAAGGCGCATAGATTCTTGACCTCTAACATCGCCATATCAGCTCTCTCCCAGATATGAGGCGCGCACAGATTTATCGCCAAGTACATCGGCAAAGCTGCCATTGGCCAACATCGTACCACGCTCAATTGCGATGGCGCGATCGACCAGCGGTTCCATCGCAGGCAGGTCGTGGCTGACCATCAGAAAGGTAAAGCCACGCTGCCGCAGATCTTGGATCAACTCGGCGATCATGCCAATTTCACCCGAAGTAAGCCCTGCAAATACTTCATCAAGCAGCAGCAACTTTGCGCCCGTTGCAAGTGTGCGGGCGAATTCAAGCTTGCGCAGGTCACCCATCGCCAATTCAGACGCTGTCTTGTCCAGATCCTTTGGCGCAAAGCCAACTGATTGCGCCAGCTCCGCCTCACGGTTGCGATCAGGCGCACCAAAGATCATTTCACGCAGGCTGTCAGGCATCAGACCCACGCGGATGTTTTCGCGCACAGAGAGTTCGGCAAAGGGACGCGGCACTTGATAGGTGCGGCTAACACCTTTGGCTATCCGCTCGGAGGTCGTGAGCTTTGAGATTTCCTCGCCGTAGAGCTTGATCGTGCCAGAGGTCTGGCGCAGTTCACCCATAATTTGCGAGAACACAGTCGTCTTGCCAGCGCCATTCGGTCCAATCAATCCAAGGGATTCTCCCTTTGCCAGATCAAAGCTGAGGTCATTGGTGGCTGTCAGGCCGCCAAACTTTTTCACCAGATTTCGGACTTCCAATGCGAGGGTCACGCGCGGCTCCCTTTCATCTTGGAAACGATTGTTTCGACGATCGCCATGATACCTTTGGGTTGGTACATATAAAGCACCAAGGCAATCGAGCCATAGACAAAGAAACGCTCGGTTCCCGGCATGTAGGGGCGCAGCCATTCCAGCAAGAAGACCATAAAAAATGCACCAATGATGGGGCCGATGATGGTACCTGCCCCACCGATCAGCACGGCAACAATGATCTGGAACAAGATGTTGATATCAAAGAACGAGCGCGGTGTGATCGAGCCAAGGTAATGTGCGTAAAACGCGCCTGCCAGTCCCGCGATGCCTGCTGAAACCAAGAACGCAAAGCTTTTGAGGCGCGTGGTAGAGAGGCCGGATCCCCGCACGCTTTCTTCGTTCATCCCGATGGCCCATAGGGCGGTGCCAAGGCGCGTGCGCATCAAGAGCCATGCAAACAACGCGACAGCCAACATCAAACCAGCAGCAAGGTAATAGCCATTCTCGGCGCCGCGTGTCAGGGCAGGTAGACGCGAAATGCCGCGTGTGCCACCAGTCAAATCCGGGCGAATGACAGGGACCAGCTGCAGCATCAGCTCCATCACGGCAAGGGTCACCAACGCAAAATAGCTGCCCTTGATCCGCAAAGCAGGCAGCAGAATAATCAACCCCCCCGCCATCGTCACAAGAACTGCGATGGGGATCGAGGCCTCAACCGGAATGCCGTAACGGCGGGTCAGAATGCCTGTGGTATAAGCGCCTATACCAATCAAGAACGGGTGCCCAAATGATAGATACCCTGTACGCCCTGACAGAATGTCCCAAGAGATCGCGAACATCGCAAGATAGCAGGCAAAGATCATCGTGCGCAGGGTGCCGTTACCGACCATCTGCGGCATCAAAAGCATCAACGCAATGAAAGCAGCCCAAAGGACGAGGTGGTGTGGACGCAGGTCGAGGGTACGCATCTAGTGTTCCTCCCGCCCGAATAGGCCCTGAGGACGCATGACCAGCACCCCGATGATCAACAACATGGTAAACACACCTCGCAATTCAGGGGCCCACAGCGCGACAATCGAGACTTCCAAAAAGCCGATAATATGCGCCACGATCAACGTGCCGATGATTGAACCAATGCCGCCCACAATCACAATCGCAATCGAGATGATGACAGGGGCCACCCACATCTGCGGGGACAACTGCGTGTAGCTGGCGAAAAACACACCGCCTGCAGCCCCCAACGCACCCGAGATCGCCCATGTGATCATATTGATCTTGTCAGGGTCCACGCCTGAAATTGCAGCGCCCTTTTCGTCCATCGAAACTGCCTGCATGGCGCGTCCTGTGTGGGTGCCGCGCACAAAAGCATAAAGTGCCGCGATGATGATCCAGCTCATCACGGTCGCCGCGAGAATGTTATACGTGAGCTGCGCGCCTGCGACGGTGACCACACCGGGAATAATCGGCAGCAGGATTTTAGAGGCATCACCAAAGACCAGCACCATGACCGATTGCATTATGATCGCAAGAATCAGCGTGGAAATTTCAACCGCGACAGCATCGCCCTTCAGGGGCTTCACAATCAAACGATGTTTGAGAAACCCCATCAGCGCGCCCACCATAACAGCGCCTGCAAATCCTACAATTTTGGGCATCCCCAACTGTTGGGATAACCAAAAATAGATATATCCGCCCACCATAATATAGGCGCCATAAGCAAGGTTGAGGGTACGTCCGATCGAAAAGATCAGCATGAAGCCCATCGCAATGAGGGCATAAAGGCCGCTGAGCAGCAGCCCTTGAACGATGATCTGCATCATTGGGAGTGGCCTGTTATGAAGTCTGAGGTCAGGGGATCAAGGCAAGGGTGGTCCTCGCCTTGAGCAAGATATTACTTCTTTACCCAGCTTGGGACTTCGAAGGTCGTTGTGGCGTACTCAGGTGGATAAACCACACCAACTTGACCGTCCTCTTTCCATTGGATCACAACCATCGAAGGCTGTGCATCCTCATAAGGGGCCGTCAGGTCAAAACGCGCATTGTGCGGGTAGGTGCGGCCAGTGACCTCTTCAACTTCATCATTGCCCCAGAAGGCATAGCGCAACCAGAGCTTGCCATCTTTTTCCAATGTGATGTCCTGTTTTTCCATCTCTTTGGCCCATTTGGCCGCATCGCTAAATCCACCTGCGGCTTCAGCTGCTGCCATCGCTTGCTTCAGACCCCAATAAGCGTTGAAACCATTGAAGTGTGGCATAACAGGGCGGCTTGTGTATTTGGCCTGATACGTGTCGACAAACTTCTGGCTCTCAGGATCCAGCTCAAATCCAACGGAAGGCACGGGAGACAGTGTCGAAATACCACCGCCAGCGCCACCCGTATCTTCCCAATACTCAAGACCAAGGGCTGATACGTTCACGCCCGTCATCGCCATCGGCACTTGCAGCTTTACGTACTGTGAGGACATGACTTGCGAGTTCACCGATGAAACCTGATAGATGAAGTCCGCCCCCGAAGCCTGCGCCTTGGAGAAAAGGGGCGCGAAATCGACCGTGCCCACATCATAAGTGATGACCTCTTTGGTCTCGATACCAGCCACCGGGCCAAGCGCTTCGGTAACCAAACCAGTAATAGCCTCTCCGAATGCTGTGTCTTCGGCCAGAATAACAACACTGTCCCAACCCATTTCCTTCTTCAGCACGTCTGCGCCAAAGTTAATGTAGAGGGTTGCCAATGCTTCATCCGACGCGATGTTCATAAAGTAGGGGGCCATCGTTTCAGGGTCTTCAACCACCATGTCGATGATACCGATGTAACTCGTCCACGTATCTAATGTGGGGATCTGGAATTCCTGCATCCGAGGCAGCCAACCCAAGGACACGTCATCGATGGAACCCGAGATAATAAAGTCTACTTCTTCGGTCTCTGCCAGATACTCATAGGCTTTGACCCCTTCGGTCACGTCTTCGCCGGTGTCGGCGGAAACCAAAACGATCTTCTCTCCGTTCATGCCACCAGCTGCGTTCAACTCCTCAATGGCAATCTCTGCGCCGCGCAATGTGGACAGGCCAGTGTCGGAACTAAGCGATCCGATAAAGCCAACTTTTACGTCAGCCAGCGCTGTGGACGCGAGCAAGGAGGCCGTGAGGCCAAGGACTAATGTGCTTCGATTTTTCATGTTTTCTCTCCGCTGTTGGTCGTTCGCCCCGTTTGCCGAGGTTGCTGTATACAGTATACAACTATATGAGTGGACCACCTGTCAACAGGTCAGTGGATCTAATATTGTATCGAAGATACGTTAAAATCGGGTGGCAGATAGCTTTCAACAACACTTTAGCTGTCGATAATCTTACCGCTCGGGTCATGAATTATCGCATCCACATCGATCTCGACGACCAGCCCCGGTTGGGTCAAACCTGCTGTGACTGCCGTAAGCACAGGGCTGATGCCCGCGAAGACCTCGCCATGCGCCTTTATGAAACCCGCTGAGTGGGACATATCCGTAAGGTAGACCCGCACACGTGCCACATGGCACATCTGTGCCCCCACTTCGGCCAAAAATTCTGCTGTGCGGGCTAGGATATAGTGGGTCTGAGCATAGGAATCATACGGCGCGTGGATCTTGCCCGTTGGTTCCAACGCCGTCGTACCGGCCGTATAAGCGAACGGGCCGATCCGCTTGGCCCGCGCATAGCTGCCGATTTCCTCAAACCGACCGCCTGCATTATGTATTTCTACGCTCACGCTCTATAGCCCCAGCCGTGTGCGGATCGCTTCGGCTGCCGTGTGAAGCGATGCTTGCTCATCCGCTGTGATGCGCATCTCGTCGACCTTGATTAGGCCGCCTTGCCCCAGATGGGCAGGCACACCCAGCACAACACCGTCCACACCGTATTCACCCTCCAACATGACAGACACGGGCACAGGGCCGGTGCGTGCGCCACGCATGTGGTTGATCAATTCAATGCTGGCATGCGCAGGCGCAATTGTAGCAGAGCCTGATTTTTTGAGCGCCACAACCTGACCACCGCCTGTGATCGCATCATTCACACAGGCCGCAATCTGATCAGTGCTCAGGAAGACCTCCAAAGGCCGCCCTTTGATCCGTGCACGGGACGGGATAGGTGCCATCTCTTCGCCATGACTGCCCAGCGTGATCGCTTCAACATCCGCAGGCGAAACACCCGCCGCCAAAGCCAGCGCATGCCTGAACCGGCTGCTGTCCAGCGTTCCCGCCATGCCCAACACCCGTTCGCGCGGGAAGCCCGTCGCGTTCAACATCTCAACAGTCATTTCATCCAGCGGATTGGTAACCACAATCACAACAGCGTTCGGCGCCTCGGACCGGATCGCCTCGCCCGCAGCCCGTATCACGCGCGCATTCACGTCAATCAGATCAGCCCGCGTCATGCCGGGGCTACGCGCACGCCCGGCCGTCACAACAACCACTTCGGCGCCCGCAACCATATTCAGGCTTTCACCACCGATACAACGACCCGCCGCACCTGTAATTCCAGAAGCGTGGTTCAAATCCAAAGCAGTTGCTGCTGCCATACCAGGGGCAATGTCGATCAGCACGATCTCTTCGGCCATATCCGCCATGGCCGCCAGATGTGCGATGTTTCCACCCACACCCCCTGCCCCGATCAGCGCCAGTTTGCCCAAACGGCGCGCTTTGCGCACGACGCGCGTTGGTGCCTGCCATTTTGGTGCACGCCGATACAAGGCGCGACGCATCGCAGTACTGCCATCAGTGCGCACTGGAGCTGCCATCTCGATTGGCCCATCGACCAGTTTCAACCCAAGCCGTTGCGCTGACTCGCGCGCCAAAGCGGTGACAATATCACCGGGCATTACCTCTACGATCAGACGGCCCTTTTGGCGCGCCTCCTCTACCGCATCGCTGCCTATGACGCGCCCGTTGCTCATTCGCTCCGACCGTCCACAGCCTCGATTGCGGCTACAGCGGCTTCAACACCAGCTTGTACAGAGTTCTCGGAGCCCGAGATAAACAAGCGACCAAAGCGACCAACTGCACGAACTTCAACCATATCAATCTCGGCGGCTTTCTCGGCCTCGTTCGCAGCAATCGATATGTAGGCAGCAGGGGCGCATTCGATAATCCCAAGCGTCTGTCCTGGTACCAGCAATGAGCCTTTGCGCCATTTGTTCAACAGCTGCGCTTGGTATGGCTCAACAGAGGTAATGATCTGAGTATTCGTGATTGCGGGTTTCAGGCGATCCGCCATGGTAGCGCCCAACTCATCAAGCATCGCATCACGTGCGGCGGTGACTTCGGCATTTGAGGGCGAGCGCAGGATGAAAAAGCCAAACTCACGCTCCACCATCTGCGTTGTCGCTTCAACGCTTGATGCTTTCAGGGCGCGATCAATGAGAGAGAAAACACCGTTACCCGGGGCAAATTCACCAATCAAAACGGTATCTCCGGACAAAGGCACAGAACCCTGAACGGTGGCACCATTATAGGCAGCGAATTTAGGCTGTAGATTGTCGATCTGCATCAACGCGCGGATTGTAATTTCAGACATCAGATTTCCCCAGAACTAAGTGTGCGGGATGGCAGGCGGGGCGATGCTGCTTGAAGTGAGCGGCGATCGACCATTACGCACCATACTCTTTGTAGATGTCGCGCCATGGGCGGCTCTCATAGGCGACACGTTTGATGTTAATCAGATGCAGCGCCGTGACGTTGTCGGAAGTGATCGAGCCTGACCACGTCCCCGTTCCCAACATAAAGGACGGTTCAAGGTCAGTGGAATAGCCCATACCACCCAGAATTCCCGGCGTGTTTACCAGAACGCGACCCGTTGGGATTGTTGCGTATTTGGCGACAATCTCAGGGTCATCGCAGTGCAAAACCGAGGAGTGTCCCCAGCCTTCAAACCGCGCAATTTGTTGCGCCAACTCCAAGCCATGATCGGTACTTTTCGCGGCATAAAACGCCAGTACAGGGTTCAGCTTTTCTGCCGACAAAGGGCGATGCCAACCAATTTCGCTTTCCTCAGATACCAAACAACGTGTCCTTGCGGTATTCGAGAAGCCCGCTGCATCCGCCAAAGCCTCTGGCGATTGTCCAACTCGTTCAGGGTTCATCGCTTGTTTGCCCGTAAAGATCACCTTAGCCAAACGATCCGCTTCGGCTGGTGTACAGAAATATGCGCCCTTCAGTTTCATCTCGTGTTTGAGATCGCGCGCAACTTCTGGATCTGCGATGACTGCCTGCTCAGAGACGCAGGCCGTCCCATAGTCAAAACATTTAGAGGTTACAATCATCTCAGCCACTTCGGCCAGATCGTCCTTCTTGGACTTGTGAACATAACACGGCACATTGCCAGCCCCCACTGCTAGTGTCGGCTTGCCCGATGAATACGCGGCCTTCACCATCGCAGGGCCACCCGTGGCCATGACCACGGAAGTTCGCTTGTGTTTCATCAACTCAGCGGTGCCTTGGATGGTCACCTGATCCATACACTGGATCAACCCCTTGGGTGCGCCCATCTGCTCGGCCACACGGGCCATGATCGCAACAGTCTCCATCCCGCATTTCACACCACGCGGATGCGGCGCACAGATGATCGCATTGCCGGCTTTTACCGCACTCAACACCTTAAAGATGATCGTCGAAGTCGGGTTCGTCACTGGCACCAAGGCAGCAACCACGCCCATCGGCTCCCCGAAGGCTGCGATCTTGGTTGCGTCATCGCGCCACAACATTCCCAGCGTGGTTATGTCGCGCAAATAGTCTGCAACTGATACCGCGTTGAATAGGTTCTTCACCCGCTTGTCCTCCGCATTACCATAGCCCGTTTCGTCAACGGCCATCTGACCCAAACGTGCAGCCTCAGGCTCAATCGCCCGGGCCATGGCATCGACGATTGCATCTACATGCGCAGGATCCGTGCCAAGGAACTTTTTATACGCCTCAAAGGCGCTCTCGGCCATCCGGCGTGCTGCGGCGATGGATTTCAGGTCAGCGTCCATTAATGGCCTCCGGTGGTAATTGCATCAAAGGCACGGCGAGCATCATCAGCCGTCTTTGCTGTGATCCCCATATTCTCAAGTCGGCGCCCTGCGGCGGCAACATCTGCGTCCAGAATTGCACCAACGGTGGCCATCAGCGCTTTTGTTTGCGGCACAGCAACCCCCGCCAGATCAGCGGCAGAAACCAGTGGCACCAATGAGCCGATCACCCCGTCGCGCATCATCGCACGGGCTGTCTCAGCATCAGGTACTGGCCTTGAACCTTCGCCCCGGTCCGCACCTGCAAATGCTGCGATCCACGTCTCTGTCTCAGGTAATCCACGCACCCCGTAGGCCTGTGCTACAGCACGGCGTTCCTCCGCCAAAGCCCTAATCAGGCGCGTTTGTTCAAGACCGATCAAGGCGGCAAATGTCTCGTTCTCAGGCAGTGCCTTGGCCCCCATCGGAACGGCCACACCGCCACCTGTCAGACCAACACCACCCATCAACAAGGCAGGAATTTCGACCGCTGCTGACAAGTCGGCGAAGCCACTGGTAACCACTGATTCAACAGACACCAAATTTGGCAGAACGGGTGCAAGCATTTCGAGCACCTTTTCGCGTCCACGTGGCAAAGTCGCCGCTGCCATCGGTCCTGCTTCAGATAGCTCTAAAACAGCCCCCTCGGCACGATACCAAAATGGCAAGCCTTGTGCTTCGACCAAAGTCACATCTGCGGTGCATCCACCCAGTCGCAACATCCATGCGGCCTCAACAGCACCCAAGGATCGACCGGGTGCCAAAACCAGAACTTGGCCATCGCTCAAATGATCCGCAAGAACCATCGCATAGGTCCGCTGTTTGTGAATGGGTCCGGTGAGAAAAATCACCTCTGCCCCCATCACAGCGCTGTCCAACTCGGCCGTCAAAGCAACCGAAGCATTACCACGATCAACCTGATAGGACCCAATCGGACCGGCCCCACGCAAAGCAATGCCGGAGGACGCGCGCAACATCTCAAGTTCGCGGCCATAGGCCGAGAACAAAGTGACATCACAGTCAGCGGCTAACGACAGAGCTGCCAGAAGACGCGCGTCAGCGCCACCGCCCAAAACGGCAACACGTGACAGTCGTGCATCACCCGGTGCAGCACGAGACCCTACGCGAGACGCGGCGCGGGCAAAATCCTCAAAATCGGCGGACATAGATGTACCTCAAATGATAGGATTAAGATGCGGATCCGGTGCCGAGGCTTTCAAGGATCGCTTCCAACTCGTCGTGTGGGCGCGCGATCACGTGAACCGAGACAACCTCGCTGACTTTGTTGGCTGCTGTGGCACCTGCGTCTGTTGCGGCTTTCACCGCGCCAACTTCGCCGCGCACAAGCACTGTTACCAATCCGCCGCCCGCTTTCGTCTGGCCAACGATTGTGACGCTGGCTGCTTTAACCATCGCGTCTGCCGCTTCAATCGCGCCAACGAGGCCGCGTGTTTCAATCATGCCGAGGGCCATTTGACCTGCAAGGGGTGCTTTTGCCATTTGTTTTCTCCAGTTGGTTTTTCAAATTTTGTAAGGGGTACGTTATGTCGAAATGCGGTCCACGATGGCCACAATGGTCAGATCAACGGGGGCCGAACTCAGCCCGCCCGCCATACGTGCTGCCGATCCTTGAGTGAGCAAGACAGTGTCTCCAACGCCCGCGCCGCAGGTGTCAGGTGCCACTTGCGAAGGGAGCAGCACATTGCCGGACGCATCGATCACATCCACGATCAGTAGCTTTTGGCCGGTCAGCCGTTCCGCCTTGGCGGTGGCTGTTACTGTACCTGTGACCTTGCCAATCTGCATTTACAACGACCTCAGATAGCGGTCGGTTTCGACCTGTGTGACCTGCTGACCAAAGAACTCCAACTCACGCTCGGCCATTTGACAATATTGCTCCCAGAGCAGATCACCCATGACCTCTTTCAGCCAATCCGATCCGCGCGCCAAAGCAATCGCATCGCGCAGATCAGTGGGGATCGCATCGCCGTTAAATTCTTCATAGGCGTTGCCAGTTGTAGGCTCTGTGGGCTCCATCCCCTGCTCGATTCCATCAAGGCCAGCTGCAATGTCCGTGGCCATCAACAGATAGGGATTGGCATCAGCACCCGCATCGCGTTTTTCAACGCGCACAGCTGTGTCTGAGCCTTGTATGATACGCAATGCAACGGTTCGGTTGTCATATCCCCAGCTCGTGTTGACAGGGCAAAACGTATAGGGCTGGCGGCGCCGGTATGCGTTGACCGTGTAGGCACCACACAGGGCCGCTTCGCCCATCCGCTTTTGCAGACCAGCGGTGAACTGTTTGCCCAACTGGTTTAGCTCACCCTTGTCGGCAAACACGTTCTTGCCATCTTTCCAAAGCGAATAATGCGTGTGAAAGCCACTGCCAGATTGGTCGAAAAACGGCTTGGGCATAAAGGTGGCGAGGTAGTCATGATGGATGCCTAACTGACGCACCAAGGATTTAAACATAATCACGTTGTCGGCGGATTCCATCGCCTCGGCATAGCGAATGTTCACCTCGACCTGACCCGCGGCGTATTCGGGGTTGGATTGCTCGATCGGGATGCCACATTCGTTGATTTGCCGGCGGATTGGGCCGACGATATGCTCCATCCGTGCAGAGCGTCCAAGCCCGTAAACCTGAATGGAGCTGTCACGCGGCAGGCCTGTTTCAGGATCAAGGAGATAGAACTCCAACTCGGCCCCTACTTGAATTTCAAAGCCCATTTTCTTGGCTCGCTCTAGCTGGCGCACCAACACTTGGCGGGGATCAATTGGCACAGGCTTGTGATCTGTACCTTCTGCGTAGGCCATACAAAAGGCGACGCCAGGCTCCCACGGCACCGCCACGGGCTTGCACAGAGGGAACATATGCATATCGGGATAGCCATTGTCGAAATTGACGTAGGGCGTATCCCAGACATCGCAGGTCATATCGATGGCCAACAGCGCAATGGAAAGGGCGTTGCCGTCTTTACAGATAGTCTCCCAATGCGAAGCAGGAATACGCTTACCACGCATGATACCGCACATATCACCAACCCCCAGAATGACGGTGTGGGTGCCTTCTGGCAGGCTAAAATCTTTGGCCATCTCGTGCTCTCCCTGTCGAGAATCCATTTGTTTTTTTATGTATTCTGTATACAGTATCCACAGAAGCAGCGCTTTGACAAGGAAAATAACCAGATGGCCAGAAATTCATGCGTAGTCGTAGGCGGTGGAATTGCGGGTGTGATGACGGCGCTGCATCTGCAAAGACGCGGCGAACAGGTCACATTGATCGACCGGTGGGAGCCGGGGCACGCCCGAGCAGCCTCTACCGACTATAATCGTGTGATACGCGCAATCTCGGGACGGGATGAATTCTATACCCAATGGGCAAGGCAATCGCGCGCCATGTGGCTAGAGTTGCAAGCCGAGAGCGGACAGAATCTGATGTATGAATGTGGTGCGCTGATACTTGCCACCGAAGGGCACTGCGATTGGGAAGATGCCACCACGGCAACCTTCGACAAGGTCGGTGTCCCCTACTACAAATTCACCCCCGACGAAGTGCGGGCGCGTTTTCCCCAGTTCAAAGTTGACGAGATCAAATACGCGCTGTTCGAACCGGAAGCAGGTCTACTGATGGCGCACCGCTGCGTGGTCACGGGCCTTGATCTGTTCAAAAAAGCAGGCGGCATCGTCAAGCGCGGCACCGTCACGACAGACGCGCAAGAACGCCCGATGCTGGATGGCAAGCCGATCCAAGCGGACGTCATCATCATCTCAACCGGCGCTTGGATGTCCGAGATGTTCCCCAAGACCATCAAGCCAATATCCAACATCATGGGCATTAGCGTCCTCTACACCTCTACACCTGATGGCTCGGCCGACTACGATATGGAAAACATGCCCTGCTGGATTGACCACGGCCAAGGCAGCTTTGGCATTCCTTCATCCGAAGGCTCGGGCGTCAAGGCAGCGGTTGTCATTCCAAACACACCTATCGACATCAACAACGACGAGCGCCTGATCGAGAAGGCATCTTTGGCCAAAACACGCCAATACATCCGGCATCGCCTGCCCGGTCTTGAAGGTCAGCGGGTGGTGGACAGCAAATTCAACCAAGTGATCCTGACGCCTGATACGCATTTCATTGTCGATTGGCATCCAGTTCACAAAAATGTGCTGTTTGCGGGTGGCTGCTCTGGGCATCTGTTCAAACACGGTCCAGTGTTCGGGGATTTCGTGGCGGGTGTCGCCATGAAGGACTACGGGACAGCAGACCGGTTCAAGATCGCGGGAAGGCGGAAGCTGTCGCCAAAGGAAAGCCCGTCAGGACGGTAGAGGTTTAACCGGTATTCAATCGCAGCGCTGCCTTCAGTTCAAATGCGCCCGAAAGAAATCACCTGTCTGTTTGGCAAACAAATCAGCCTGCACGTCGCTGTCGTTAAACTGGGCAACCGCGGCATCAGCAACATCCTCGCTTAGGATTACGCCTCGCGAGCGGCGTAAAAATTCAGCGACATATTGCGCGGAATACTCGGGATGAAATTGTACCGACATGGCGGGGAAATTATACGACAGCGCGGCGACCGGGCAGTAGTCCGCACTTGCTATTACCGCCGCACCTGGTGGCACTTGTGTCACCTGATCTTGGTGCCATACGTGGCCTTTGATGGTCTGACCATTCGCCTCAAAGGCGCGCACACCTATCTCGGCCTCACCAACCTTCTCGGCTTTGCCACCGAACACATCGGCCATGATTTGATGGCCAAAACAGATGCCAAACATTGGCTTTCCCGCAGCACGTGCAGCGCCCAAGAACGCGCGCAAAGGCTTCATCCAAGGCGTGTCATCATAGACACCTTTGTCGGAGCCCGAGATGATATAGCCGTCATAGGCCTCAATCTCGGGCAACACCTCACCTTCAACCACATGCACCACAGTGACTTCTGCTTCGGGCAATCCCCGCAATGTCCAGCGGGCGATCAAATCACCGAACTTGGCTTGGTCGTGCTGGTACTCAGGCAACCAAACGCAAAGGTCTAATACGGCAATCTTCACCAGTCATAGGCGCGGTCGATCCCAGCCATTTTAACACCTGTGAACGCCGAGGCTTGCAAGCTAAGCGCCCGCAAATCTTCGACCTCAAGGTTGTGGACCGAGGACTTGCCGCAAGCTTTGGCCAATGCGGTTATCTCCATTGTCATCGCAGTGAGATAACGTGCAACACGTTCGGCACCCGCCGTCGGGTCCATGCGCTTTTCAAGCTCAGGGTCTTGCGTAGCGATCCCAACTGGGCAGCGGCCCGTATGACAGTGGTGACAGGCCCCAGGTGAGGTTCCCAAAGCGGCGTAATCCTCAAGATAACGCGGCGAGTTACATCCCATCGCAATCATTGACGCATTGCCGATCATCACAGCATCCGCCCCTAGAGCCAGACACTTGGCCGCGTCCACGCCGGAGCGGATACCGCCAGCAGCAACAAGTTGCACCTTACCCGTCATCCCCGCATCATCCAGCGCTTCACGCGCCGCACGGATGGCCGACATGGTCGGGATGCCCGTATGGTTGAGGAGCATCTCAGGAGAGGCCCCCGTGCCCCCTTCGGCGCCGTCTAGGACAATAACGTCCGCACCCGCCTTGGCGGCAACAGCCACGTCAAAGCGTGGACGCGTTGCACCCATTTTGATAAAGATCGGTACTTGGTAGTTGGTCGCGATGCGCAGTTCTTCGATCTTAACGGCCAGATCATCCGCACCAAGGAAATCAGGGTGGCGAATGGTCGAGCGCTGGTCGACACCTTCGGGCAAAGTCCGCATCTTGGACACACGCGGAGATACTTTCATCCCCAACAGCAAACCACCCGTACCCGGCTTGGCCCCCTGCCCCACAACAATCTCCAACGCGTCAGCCCGGCGCAAGTGATCAAGATCAACACCGTAGCGTGCTGGTGACATCTGATAGAGCAGACGGTTAGAGGCGGCACGCTCTTCTTCCAACATGCCCCCTTCACCCGTACAGGTCATTGTGCCAACCTTCGAGGCACCGTGGCCGAGTGACGCCTTAGCCGAGGCTGACAGCGCACCAAAGGACATTGAGGCAATATAGATCGGGATATCCAGCTCAAGCGGCTTTTCCACCAAGCCACGCCCATTGCCAAGGATGGTTTTGGTCTCGCACTTCTCGCGGTACCCTTCCAGAGGCAGGCGCGTCATCGTGGCCGGCACAAAGGTCAAATCATCAAAGGTCGGCATCTGCTTGTTAAAGGTGTTATAGCCACGCACCTGATAGCGTCCCAGCTGCGCCAAAGCATGCACTTCGGATATTGCCTCAGGCGTCCAGCGTGTAGATCCGCCACGATCATAGGACGAGGGTACACCCGCTGGACGGCCTTCTTCAGCGCCCGCATCACGAAACCGGATTTCGTCCTCAGAAGCCATCTCAAAGGGATATTCGTATGGCTTAGGAACCTCGTTGTTCTTCACATCATCACTCATCTTGTTTGTCCTTTTTCGTAGGGCGGGGTTCATCCTGCCACATGCCGAAATATCAGATTAAATCATCAACCACGCACTTGCGTCACGCGCTTCAAAATACCAAAGTCGCTGCCCGGATACCATTTTGCGCCAATCGCGTGAAGTATCCACCAAGCCCAAAGGCTCTAGGATTGCATCTACTTCAGCGACTTCTTCTGCGGTGGGTTCAATCACATTCACGTCCACGCCAAGGCTCTCGACAGGACCCGCAACCCAGACCTCGCCTTCCCAAAGTGCATCCGCACAGGACTCTCCTGCACCACCCAAAGCAATAATTTTGCCCGAGTGCGCCATAAAGCCTGATTGATAGCCGATCTTGCCCTCAACCACGATGTTACCACCCTTCATGGCAACGCCGCACCGTGGTCCGGTGTCACCTTTCACATGGATAGTCCCGCCAATCATCGCCGCCCCACAGGACATGCCTGCGCGACCCCCAACGGTAATATGCCCCTTGGCCATACCCTCACCAACAGCCCAACCGCAGTTGCGCTCGATCGTCAGCTTGGAACCTGTGTTCAGACCCCCACAATAATAGCCGACCGACCCTTCAAACGTCAGGTCCGCACCATCTGGCAAACCAACCCCAAGGTTGTGACGGCTTAGGGTATTGACGATGCGGATAGGCTTGCCAGTCTTGGAGGCTTCCTGAATCTCTTCATTGATTTCTCGGATGTGGCGTTTACCCACTTCTATAACAATTTCGCTCATGCCGCCATGCTCCGATTGCCGACGCCCCAAATGCCGAACTGGCTGGGTCCATCGTAATTAATCACATCACACTCATCTGCAAAAACGGTGCGTACGGCCTGCTCTTCGGTCGCTGCTGCCAATTCACCCATCTGCTCGATCACGACCAATGGCTTCATCGCAAAACGGTCCTTGGCATACCCAATCCCGTCAGGTGTGGCGATCATGAAGGTGAACACACCATCAATCGAATTGATCGATTTCTTGAGCGCCTGCTCCATGCTCAGGCCTTGCTTCATCTGATCCGACACCCAGACAGCAATCAGCTCGCTGTCGTTCTCGGTCAGAAACCGATAGCCCTCGCGACGCAGACGGTCACGTTGCGTGTAGTAGTCCGTTATCTGTCCGTTATGCACAATCGCGACGTCGCTGAAGGGACGCGCCCAGAATGGGTGGCTCGCGTTAGGCAACACGCTTGATTCTGTTGCCAAACGCGCATGGCCTAGACCGTGGGTGCCGATCATATCGTGCACCTTATGCTTTTCGCTGACCTGCGTTGCGCCACCAACATCTTTGATAATCTCAAGGCTGCGCCCACAGGACTGGATTTCGATATGGCCGGACAACTCATCCGCATCGGCCACCCAAGCTTGCAGGTTCTTTGGGTCGCTGATCTCCATCCGGAAACTGTAATGTTTGGACGTATCGGACACGATCACTGGCTCGCTTGTAAAGTCAGCACCATGCTCTTTCAGGGTTGCACGAAATGTCTCAAGGTCTGCGTCAATCCGCGCCTTGCTAAACCCCATTCCGCGCAGCACATAGCCTTTGTCCAATGGCGTACTATACACCGCGAACCCCGTACTATCCGCCCCACGATGCTCTTGCGCATCCATCAAAGCCACCAAATCGCGCCCTACAGCACCGGGGGCATTCAATATCCGCCCTGCAATTCCACACATGAATCTTCTCCTTGCTGCCGCATTTAACGGATACTGTATACTGTATTCAGTGTGAGGCAAGCATCTCTTTTAACTCCCTGCATTTTTGTATACTGTGTACAAAAATGCAAATGCTGAGGCATCCATAATGGCACTTCAAATTATCACCACCCAAAGACGCCGTTTGGCAGACGAGGTCTATGACCAACTCGTCAGTGCGATCATGTCACGTGAGATAGGTCCCGATGACCGCCTCGTTCAAAAAAAGCTGGCCGCCGAACTCGACATTTCTCGCACCCCTGTGCGCGAAGCCTTGCTGCGCCTCGAAAAAGAAGGCGTGCTTCATCTGGCAAATTCGGGTGGGTTCCGCCTGAGTAAAATCAGTGAGGAAGAAACCCGCGAACTCTACCAAGCCAGAGCCGCAATCGAAGGCCAAGCCGCGCGTATTCTCGCTGTGCGCAATGACCCTGACGAGATCGCCAAACTGCGCGTCCTCATCAACGAGACAGAGCAGATGACCAATCCTTCCACTAAGGATTACTTCATCGCCAACCGCACGATACACCGCGCCTTTATGGAGACCGCAGGCAACAAATTTTTGCTAGAAATGTTCGACATGATTTGGGGGCGTGCCATGGCGTTTCACCTCTTTGCCGCCATTGAGAATGCTGACCTGGCCAAGTCCTTGGGAAACCACCTTGAGCTGGTAGACGCCATTGCCACAGGTGACAAAACTAAAGCGCTTGAACAGTTTACTTTCCACATTCAAGACGGATTCGAACTGCACATCGACGGCATACGCGCTACGCCGTGATAACAGTCTCTAACTGAACCAGATCAGCCTCTACATCCGCAGAATACGCCCGCAGAAACACCCGTAATCCGTTGTTGACAGCGCGGGAGATTTCATCCGTCTCTGGTACCCATTCAGGCTCATAAAGTGCCCGCGTTCGCACCCCTGAAAGGACCAATCCCCAAAGGTCTTGCGCGGCCAAGTCAGCCCCTTCAAACACTAAACGCCCTGCATCGCGCAGAACCGATAGATATTCGACCATTCCCTCAAATACCCGATCAGGGCCAGAAGCTTGGTAAGCGCGACCTATCTCGGGGAAGCGTTGCGTCTCGCCAATAATCAGGCGTGCCAAAGATAGCATATCAGGCCGCATCACAATCTTCGCATAGCCCCAAGCAAAGGTATGTAATTGGCGTACCATCATTGCGGGCGTTGGGTCATCAAAGGCCAACAACATGTCATCCCGCCGCGCCTCCATCATGGCAGTAAACAACGCCTCCTTGCTGTCGAAATACTTGTACAAAGTCGGCTTGGTCATTCCCGCCTCAGCGGCCAAACTGTCCATAGATGCACCCGAATACCCCGCCCGTGCAAACACAACCAAAGCAGCATCCAGCAAAGTTTTTTCGCGCGCAATCCGGTTCAATTCGCGCCGCGACAGATCACTCATCGCAGCCGCCTCAGGAACTCGAACAGGGGCGCATTAAAGGCCGATCCGTCCTCAAGGTTGCACACATGCCCTGCCCCTTTGATAATTTCAAATCGCACGTCAGGGGCTTTGACTGTGGCGTAAATCCGCGCGGCAACCGCTGCGATCTCGGTTGGCGGGGCTAGACGGTCATATTCCCCTGTCATCATCAACACGGGCATTTCCAATTTGGAAAAATCAAACTGTTCAGGCGGGTTTGTGAAACACTGCAACGCATCACGGTAGGTCGCCACTGATATTGCTCCCATCGACGCCACCAGTGCCGCCCGCGCCGCATCAGAGGCTTTCGGCCCCGCGATCGCATTCACGACTGTTTGCGCAAAATCGGCAGGTGCTTGACCCGCATCCAATGGCACTTCGCGGCTGGCTCTGAACCCATCCCGCTGCTCGGGTCCAGCTTCCGACATGCCTGTGCATCCACCCGCTAACACCAATCCTGCCAGCATCTTAGGGTACCGTTGCGCAAAGCTGGTCGCGATCCAAGACCCGTAAGACAGCCCGCACAACACCAGCTTATCCGCCCCCAAGACCTCGCAAACCCTCAGAATATCATCGCAGTAGTCTTCCACGCGGGTCTGCTCGGAACCAAGGGTGCTATCGCCATAACCGCGAAAGTCCATCGCTGCCGAATGCAGAATAGCCCCTGCTAGGCCAAGTTGATTGTCCCAGTTGCTGCGGTTGCCCCCGATACCATGCAGGAACAAGCACAGCGGACCACCATTGTCAGCCGTTTCGCTGATCGCCAAACGCGGCAGATCCTCAATCATCCGGTGCGTGACTGGTGCGGCGACCATTTCAGCCTTAGTCACCGGGGGCCTATCAAACACGAATTCAGTCAAGGCTTTCAACCCCGTCTCGAACACATACTCGGTTCCGCTGGCAATCTCCTCTGCCCGCGCCGCTGTGGCCTCAATCTCGGCACTCATCGAAACCACACATCCGCCCTTATCAACAGGGGTCACACTCAAACGGCCCTCATACCGATGCGCGCCCTCAATCCCCTCAAGATGCATATAAGACATGCTGCGCGCCGTGTCTGAAAACCACGCCAGACGCTCGCGATAAAGCGTGTCTTCTCCCATCACCGTAAAGGCACGCACACGCCCATTAACTTCGGCCTTCATCGTTGCAATCAGTGGATGCCACGGGGCGCAGAAATCCCGTAGATGCGCCCAGACGACATCGGCCTCAGCTGTCAAATGCTGCGTGCAATGAACGCTTCTTTGCACCACACGTTCTACTCCGCCGCCAGAGGCCGCACCTCCGCGTCCCCCCGCCAGATCGAGGTACGCGCCCCGTCACTGTCCCCCGGTGCTGCATTGATCTCGTCGCCCTCATAGAGAGCGAGGACCGAAATATAGTCCTCCATAATCTCCGAGGTGTAGGGCAGCATGAGCGCCCCACAGCGACTGTCGCGGTACATCCGTTCCAGTGGCAGGTCCTTGAGCATTGATTGCCCCCCGCAGGTACGGATCGCCATCGCCGCAATCTCCTGCACGCCCTCCATCACAGTGTATTGCGCCGCGTACATCCTTACAACTTCGGCCTGAGAGGGAAACGGTTTCGCCTCCATAAACGCCTGCCACCACAGTGCGCGCATGCCGGCCAGCTTGGAATACATCTGCCCCACCGCCAGCCGTTTCGTGGTGAACATCCGACGATCTGCCAGCGGCTGCCCCTCAACCTCTCCTCGCAAATAGGAGACCGTAAAATCATACGCTCCCTGCGCAACACCCATGTAGGTCGGCGAAAGAGTTGCCATCATATGCGGCCAATAAGGCAGTGTTTTGATGAAGATCCCCTTTGGCATCATCAAGTCTTCGTCACTAACAAACACGTCCTTCAGGATAAGATCGCGACTGTTGGTCCCCCGCATTCCCAGTGGGTCCCAGACGCCTTTGACCTCCAGCCCCTCGGCCTCTTTAGGGACCACAAAGATCATCGTGTCCTCATGGCGTGGCTCGGTGCCCTCAAACACCTCTGTGCAGACAATTGAGTAGTAGTCGCAATACCCCGCCAGCGAGGCGAACTTCTTGAAACCGTTAATCAGCCATCCGCCCTCAACCCTACGACATTGCGTCTGCGCGGGCTTGCTGGTCCAGTTTTGGCCGGCCTCGGAAATGGGTTGCGAATAAATCCCCTGCTCTTTCACCGCGCGCCTAAACTGACGCTCCCGCAGGGGAGCAAATTCGGCGCGCTCGGCATCGCTCAAATGCGGCATCTCATACATGAACCGTGACCACATCATTGAGGAGTTGTGCATGTTGAACGTCAACGCCGTCGCTCCACAGTACTTACCTATCTCAGCCCCCGCCATCGCATACTCACCAAGACTGAACCCATGCCCTCCAAACTCCTCCGGCACAGTCAGAGTCAGGAACCCTTCCGCCGCCAAATCCTTGTAATTCTGGACGGGAAACGTAGCTGTCTCATCAATCGCTTTGGCGCGCTTAGCAAACGTTGGCCCCATCTCATTAAGACGCTGCAATACCGCCGCTACTTCGGACCGAACCCGCGCCATATCATAGTATTCTCTAAAGCTGCTCATGCTAGTTCTCCCTGCAACACGCCTTCTTTCACGACCACCTGCCCGTCCAACGCAATGGTGCAGTGCCGCATCGGTAAATCGAAATGTCCCTCAGTGAAGCGCCCCGCATATTGGTTTGCCCCCGTGGACCACAAAAAGTTGCCAGCAAAAGCGCGAAACTCGACCGCCTGCATATCGCCCTTGTCATAAAGCGCCCCGCTGACCCACTTTGCTTTTGGGTTCATCCCCCACCCGACATGGCTAAACCCATAGGCCTGCGGATCCTCCCACTCCGCCATATATTGACGGAATAACTCGGCATCGAGGCCACTCCCCTCAATTGCCGTAATAAAATCATCCTCGACAGTGAACACTATCTGAGACGACAAGTACGATTTGAACGTCAGGTTCATGTCTCCAACATCCATGACAATCTTGCCATTGACCGTGCCAGGCCCAGGAAACGCGAGGCACAATCCACCAGGCCAATGTGCAACCGCACCGGGAGTGGTCCCAAAACCAGGCGTCCCTCCGCATGGTGCGTCACGTATATCAATCGTCAGGTCCGTCCCCGCCTTCGATGTAACCCGCATCTCGGAAGCGTTCTGCAACATCGCGACCCCGCGCTGCACCTTCGGTCCCAGATCAGCCCCAGGCTCAGTCCGCTCCAAAATCTCGGGATGCTCGTTCGTGACAACCAACAGGCGCGCGCCAGCCTCCTCGATCAACGGCCACTCGGGCGCGTGAATCATCCCCTCGACGGTGCAATCAACGATTACCTCGCTGGCCTTCATTGCGGCAATCGCGGACGGGTTATTCTGAATTGCCAGCGACGTTCCCGTACTTTTAACAGGCACGGGAGCGGTCTGTTCCGGCGTCGGCATACACAACGTGCAGGTCTCAGCGCCCAAATCATAAAGCGCCAATTCGGACAGCTGTACCAAAACGGGCCGCGATTGGGTTTCGGACACAACCAGCACCCGCGTGCCCTGCCTGATCCCGTTCAACTTGAACACACGTCGGAACGCTGCAAGCCATTTGCCTTCAATCCGATTTTGCATCATTGGTCAATTTCCTTTACCGAGTAGTAAATTTTTTGCCAAAAACACTCCTGCCGTCAACCCTCTTGTTCGCCCCCACACATTCAGCCTTTGAAGCAAGCCGCTAAACGAGTTCATTATTTTGCCAACATTCGCAGCTGTCGGCTTTCCAATGTTTCATCAAAATACTGATATTAGGGAAACGGGGGTGCTGTCAGACGAATGAGAACTCGCATCAGATTGCTGGTGCAGCCTGAATCTATGTGCTCAATAGTTGGCGCCACTCAGTAAGAGCGGCAGTTCGATTGAGCTTGAAATTGTCTCGTGAGTAGAGATGCAGTTGCCAAACAAAATTACCCCCGAATGAATTTACAAGGCTAATATTAAAGGGCGGATGTCCAAGACGCGGGGCCCTAGGATTGGGAGGGCCACTGGCGCCGATTGCAGCTGAACCATAATGGTTTGATACAGTAACCCCTACTTTTCGGCGGCCAAATATCTTCACATTAGGTGCTGCTC
>Ga0206126_10002090_pt1 | contig 22653 bp, 25 predicted proteins | sample Helgoland_Spring_5_FD_148621 | JGI IMG/M metagenome (GOLD analysis project Ga0206126, IMG submission 148621) | Pelagic subsurface seawater microbial communities from Kabeltonne, Helgoland, North Sea - Helgoland_Spring_Bloom_20160412_1 | ecosystem: Environmental > Aquatic > Marine > Epipelagic ...
CGTCCCATCAGCTCTCAAGTAATTAACTAACTCGTGAGCACGGGCTTTAGAATTTTCTCTCTGAATATCAGTTATTTTAAACCTTTTGCGTAGTTGGTTTAAAACAAGTCTTTCCTCAATCTTTGCAAGATGAGGAATCCTTTGTCTCAGATTTAACAGATCAGTCATATCGAGCCTAAACAATTAATTCTAAGTTTTTATAGCATTATTGAAAAAGGTCTTTAGACTTAAATAATATAAATATTAGACTTATAAACTTTTTTTTATTAAAATATGAGGACTTATGGATATAAATAGTAGTAAAGAATATAAATTAGACCGTGTTGATAAAGAGATAATTAGGCTTCTATCATTTGATGGACGCTTATCCGTAGCTAATATAGCTAGGCGCATAGGGGCGTCCAAAACACCCGTACAAGTAAGGTTAAAAAGACTACTTAAACAAAAATATATTTTAGGGTTTCGCGCAGTTCTAAATCCAAAAAAACTTAAAAAAGAACACGTCGCTTTTACCGAAGTTAAGCTTTTGGATACCAGAGAAAAGTCTCTTAATGAATTTAACCGTGCCGTTATTGAAATACCAGAAATCGAGCAATGCCATATGATAGCAGGCTCTTTTGATTACTTATTAAAAACAAGGACCAAAGATATAGTGTCATACAGGTATATTTTGGGGGAAGCAATTTCATCTCTTCCAAATGTATCAAGCACTTCTACTTTTGTAGCGATGGAGTCTATTAAGGACAATAGCTTTTAAAATGTTAAAACTCAAATGCGTTAGCTGGTGCTTTGGTGGGTTTAGTTAATGGGTTATTATTTAAAGCCGCTTCAGCTAGCACTGAATCAAAAAATTCCCAAACCTCTGAAATTAAACCGTCTCTAAACCCAAACATATGACAATATGTTTGATTATAACGTACACCATTTAATGCTTGTCCATCTGCTTGCATGATGGTTACAACTCTGTGTTCATCAGCGCATACAATTTTTAATTTCGTACAAAACTTGAAAGTATCCATCTGCAGCATGCCCATAACTTTAGGAAAGATATCATTTACTAAAATATCTTTTCCTTGAAAACGGCCTGAAACAGGGGTTGTTCCATGAACATTATAGATAACATCATCACGCTGCACAGCAAGCATTGCATCGGCATCGCCAGCCTCTAAGGCTCTATACCATTCTTTAACTAGCTTTTTTTGTGCTTCTCTCTGTTCCATTGTCTCGGGCTCTCTGTAATTTTGCTAAGGCGTGTCCCTAACTTGGTTAGAGTGTAATTATTGGTCATTTCAAGGGCATTAGTGAAGCTACTAAAACTACTAGCTAAGAATAATTTTACTGGTCTTATCACCTTTAATGCGCTTGCTATCAGGCCACTCACCCGTTGCCATATATACTATCTCTTGAGCAATGTCGGCAATATTATCCCCCATCCTCTCAATATTCTTTGCAATAAATAGTACATGCATACATGCCGATATATTACTTGTGTCCTCCATCATATATGTAAGAAGTTCACGGAAAAGGGAGTTATGGGCCATATCTACTTTCTCGTCCTGATCACGCACAGTTTTTGCGAGTTCACTATCACGGGATTTATACGCCTTAAGAATGTCTTCTGTCATGGCTTGAACAAGTTCGCTCATGCGAATTAAAGTTTCGATTGGACCGGTTTCGGCTTCAGCCTTTGCAATTGTCCTTGTTCTCTGGGCCATATTTCTTGTTAAATCGCCCATTCTCTCTAAATACCCTGCGCTCTTTAGGGTGGCAAGCACATAACGTAAGTCTAATGCAAATGGCTGCCGCAAGGCTAAAATTTTAATCGCTAAATCATTGAGCTCTCTTTCAAGCTCATTAAGCTGCTTGTCTCCCTTAACAACTTTTTTAGCAAGTTTTCGATCTTCCTTACGGAGTGCTCGGGTGGCATCTTTGAGTTGCAGCAAAACTATACTTCCCATCTCCTCAAAAAGAGATTCGAGCTCACTCATATCATTATCAAAAGATGTTACAATATGGTCTTCACTCATTATTTATCCAATCCGTCCTGATATGTAGTTTTGAGTTCTTTCTTGAATAGGGTTTGTAAAGATAGCTTGAGTATCTCCACTTTCCACCAATTCGCCCAAATGAAAAAAAGCTGTTTGCTGTGAAACTCTAGCAGCCTGTTGCATTGAATGCGTAACAATAACAATAGTATATTTTTCTTTCATTGTTTCCATCAGGTCCTCAATGATCGCGGTTGCTATTGGGTCAAGGGCAGAGCATGGCTCGTCCATTAAAATAACTTGTGGGTCAACTGCGATCGCCCTTGCAATGCATAAGCGTTGTTGTTGACCGCCTGAAAGACTGGTGCCCGGCTCACTTAATCGATCAGAAACTTCATCATATAATCCGGCACGTTTTAGTGATTGAATAACAATGCTTTCCAGATCGTCTTTAGTTTCTGCAAGTCCGTGAATACGTGGACCGTAAGCTACATTTTCAAAAATAGACTTAGGAAAAGGGTTCGCCTTTTGGAAGACCATTCCAATTCGAGACCGAAGAGCCACAACATCAACTTTCGAATCATAAATATCTTGTCCAGAAAATTTTATTTCGCCGCTAACACGACATATATTTATAGTATCATTCATACGATTAAAGCATCGTAAAAAAGTTGACTTACCACAACCTGATGGCCCGATTAATGCTGTAATTTGGTTTTCAGGAATATCTAAACTTACATTAGAGATGGCTTGTTTTTTTCCATAGAAAACATCAACATTATTAGCTGTCATAATTGGAGGCAAATTGGAGAGTGCCTCTTGAGTAATCTCTGTTTTATTAATCATAATAGCTATATCACCAACGTCTTTCTAATCGCTTGCGCAAGTATACAGCACATAAATTCATTAGTATCAAGAAAGCGAGTAAAACAATTATAGCCGCTGAGGTTCGTTCAACAAAACCCTTCTCAGGACTATCCGCCCATAAGAAAATCTGTACTGGTAGAGATGTGGCCACATCAGTAATACCCTTAGGGATATCGACAATAAATGCCACCATTCCAATCATAAGTAACGGGGCTGTTTCTCCTAAAGCCCGCGCCATACCTAATATTGTTCCTGTTAGCATTCCAGGCATAGCTAGAGGTACAACATGGTGAAATGTAGTTTGTGTTTTAGAAGCACCTAGGCCCAGTGCAGCATCTCTTATGCTTTGAGGTATGGAACGCAAAATAGACCTCGAAGCTATAATGATTGTTGGCAGAGTCATAAGGGCTAATACAATTCCTCCCACAAGCGGGGTGGAACGCGGAAGGTTAAAGAAATTTAAAAAAATTGAGAGACCCAGAAGCCCAAATACAATTGAAGGTACCGCGGCAAGGTTGTTAATATTAACTTCTATAAAATTAGTTAAAAAATTCTTCTTAGCATATTCTTCCAAATATACAGCTGTTAGAATACCCAAAGGAAAAGCAATTAGAAAACACACGAGCAAACTAAAAAAAGAGCCAATTGCTGCGCCTAAAATTCCCGCCATTTCTGGTTCTCGGGAGTCACCACTACTAAAAAGAGTTGTATTAAACTTTTTTTTAATTCTTCCTTGTGACTTAAGTATTTCTATCCACTTTATATCCCGGTCTTTTAAGCGCCTTAAATCTTCACTGATATTCGGATCAATCTTACCCTTCATAAATAAATCAACCTCGGAGGATGCTAGCAGCCAAACCTTTTTGCTTTTGCCTAAAATATTAGGCTCTTCAGCAACTTGCTCGCCTAGGTCGAAGACAGCTCCTGCACTTAATAATTTATAAACACGGTTTCTGTCTCTTCGCTCGGTTATTCCCGGAATTACATTAGATAAACTTTGTAGTACAATTGGTTTATAGTTTGCTCTTTTTAAAAGTTCAGGGTCGCGAGATGATGTGGGATCAATAATCGCTTCTGAAAAATTTATATCAAGAGCGATCTTAGTTTGTTGAAAAGCACTGGCCCCTCTAAATATTATAGCAGAAAACATGAATACCAAAAAAGCAATTGATATAAATATAGCTATTCTTCCATACCACTTAAAACGCTTCTCGCGGGCATGTCGTTTTGCCATCCTGTTAGATGTGCTGAGAATATAGTCAGGCATATTTTTTCTTATATTTATCTACAATACGGAGGGCTATGATATTTAAACCTAAGGTGAGAATGAGTAAAAATAGTGCAATAGCAAAAGCTGCTAAGGTTTTAGCACTATCAAATTCCTGATCGCCTGTAAGTAAGGTAACAATCTGAACCGTCATAGTTGTTACAGCCTCAAACGGATTAAGTGTTAAATTAGCCGCTAAGCCGGCCGCCATTACAACAATCATAGTCTCTCCAATTGCGCGCGATATCGCAAGTAACAAACTACCAATAATCCCAGGCGTTGCAGCAGGTATAACGACTTTCGTTACGGTTTCTTCATGTGTTGCACCCATTCCGAAAGATGCATCCCTTAATGCCTGAGGAACTGCATTTATAACATCGTCAGATAGAGATGAAATAAATGGTATAAGCATTATGCCCATAACCAATCCTGCTGCCAATGCGCTTTCGGAAGAAATATCAAATCCAACTCCTGAACCCGTCGCCCTGATAATAGGAGCCACCACTAAAGCAGCGAAAAACCCATAAACAACTGTAGGAATTCCCGCCAACAACTCGAGTAAAGGCTTAACTACATCTCGTGTTTTAGCCTTAGCAAACTCTGCTAAATATACAGCTGATAAGAGCCCCAAAGGGGTCGCAACCAACATCGCAATAAAACTAATTAATAGCGTTCCTGTTAGAAGGGGGATAACACCAAATTTTCCACTTGCCCCAACTTGATCGGCGCGTATCGCTGTTTGAGGGCTCCATTCAAGACTAAATAAAAACTCTGTTAGAGGAATTTTATCAAAAAAACGAAAAGCCTCGAAAACTAAAGAGGCCACAATTCCAATCGTAGTTAATATAGCAACAAAAGAACTTGCTATAAGGGCACCCTGTATAACAAGCTCTTTAATTTGACTGCTACGGTTTTTACGCCGCAACCCATTTTCGGTGGGTAAACTCATTAGTTTAACATTAGAGGCTCTAAGCTAAGCACGCTAGATTTCCATTTTAAATGTTCGTCTGGGTTCATTGGAATAAGTCCCTTTTCTGCCAAATAACCATCTGGCCCACTCGCCCGTTCGCTCATGAACTCCACTAAATACTCATTTATTCCAGGGACTTTATTTACGTTATCTTTTTTAACATAAAAATAGAGAGACCGAGATACAGGATAAGATCCCTCAGCAATATTTTCAAATGTAGGCGGCATAGCATTAATTGTACTGCCTTGAACACTATCAGCATTTTGTTCTAGAAAGCTAAAGCCAAAGATGCCTAATGCATTTGGGTTTGCATTGAGTTTTTGAACAATTAAGTTGTCATTTTCACCCGCCTCTATGAAGTGCTCATCTTCACGGATTGTGTGGCAAAGGGACTTATAGGCTTGTTTATCTGTCTTTTTTAAAGCTTTAATCCAATCAAAAGTTTTACAGCCTCCCTCCATTGCAAGCTCCACAAAAGCGTCTCGCGTTCCAGAAGTGGGAGGGGGTCCCATAACTTCAATCTTATTGTTTGATAAACCTGGGTTTACATCCTTCCAAGTTTTATAACTATTCGGCTTTAGGCCGCCGCTGCCGTCAGGAACATCCTTAGCTAAGGCTAAAAACACATCTTTAAGGCTTAGGTTCATCTGGTTTGATTTGCGAGAGTTGGCCATGACAATACCGTCATAACCTACTTTAACCTCAACTATATCGTCAATTCCATTTTCAGCGCAGCGCTCTACTTCTGAAGCCTTAATACGCCGAGACGCATTTGTAATATCAGGGTGATTGTCACCTAGACCAGAACAAAAAAGTTTCAGCCCGCCTCCTGATCCTGTGCTTTCGACTATTGGTGTCTTAAATGATGTAGACCGTCCAAAATTTTCTGCAACAGTCGTAGCAAAAGGGTAAACTGTTGAAGAGCCTACGATTTTTATTTGGTCTCTGGATTCAGAAGAAGCAGCCACTTCTGATTTTGTTGATTCGGGTTTTATATCTCCGCCCCCACAAGAGGCAAGTCCGAGAGTTACTAAAGATAGTAATAAAGGTTTTTTGAACATTGTAATGCTTTCCTATTAAATTAAAAATCAAACTGTAAACGAGCAACTAGTCCGCTTGCACTTTCGGCCGTGCCATTATCAGCATCAGCATCAAAATAGTTTACCCCTAGGCGAGTATATTTTGTTGGCCACCAATCGGCGCCAATTGCAAGTGTTCTAAGTTCTCCGTTATAAGGCCCGTCCTCAAGGTCTAAGCTGTCATAACGTGCCACCAAAGAAACAGCTCCCATTCCACCTTCGCCTAAAGGGTTATCAACTTTGGGACGATTAAACTTTCCGCCCTTATAAGTCTTTTTGCCTCCAAAAAACATTCCAAGCTCGCCGTAAAACCCAGAAAAGTCAGCATTTTCACTTAAGCCGCTTGCTTTAGCATTCAAGGCTGCATATTCACCGCTTGCCCAGAGGTTATTGTGAATGATAGCAGCCTCAACTCCTACGAAGTTATCTTTACCGGCAAAACGGCCCGTATCAACAATACGGCTTGGCGCTACATGGGTGAAGGGACGTTGACGGTACCTTATATCACTTTCTGTCTCGCCCTTTTTTCTATAACGCCAGGATGTACCTAGATGAACTAAAGTTTGATCTGTTTTAATGGGGTTAAAGGTTGCCCTTGCTGAGATTGCATGGCCCTCTTCTGCACCGCCATCATTTTCTAGATTGGTCGTGAAAACTCCAGCATCAAATGTAAAGTTATCTCCAGACGTTCCAACAGAGGCTCCTACACGCCGATCAAATGAAAAGGCGTCAGTGAAAGCAGAACGCTCTAAAGTTGATATAAATCGAGATGAGGTTTGCTCATCTAAAGAATTGTGAGTTTTAAACTGTCCTAATTTTACCTTAATTTTACTGTTGCTCGGTGTGAATTGTATATAAGCATCTTCGACGTTAACTGACTTTCCAGAAGCCTTGTTGATCTCAAATTTATATTTAATATTCGAACCGTACTTACCGGAAACATTTAGTCTCGCTCTACGAATTTCTGTATCGCTAATATTTGTATCCGGGGTATCAACATCTGCAGTTGTGTAATCAACCTGAACTCTGCCTCCAACCTTTAATGTTTTATCAGTGGCCCATGAAGTTTCAGAAATTATCATAGTTATTGTAGCTAAAGAAACCGCTACGCCTTTAAGTGATTTATATGCCATATATCTCTAACCTCTTAGATATGTTTATTTTAATTTAAAAAATAAGGTTCTTTTGGAGCTTATTTTAATTGGTCATATGAGTTACTAATATAACAAAAATTTGTATATTTTATGACATCTTTATAATATTTTTTTGAAGGTTCTGTGACAAGATAGGGCGCAATATATTAAAAACCTCAGTAAATTCAGAGTATTTTTTATAATAATCAATGCTGCCTTTGTAATGATTTTGTCATATTAAAATATTATAGGATGTTTTTTATTAGGGAAATATAAATGTCTAAAATTAAAACAAATGCATTATTAGCAGAATTTATTGGCAGTGCTTTATTATGCGGGGTAGTTGTTGGTTCAGGAATAATGGCATTTGACCTTAGTAATGGTAACATAGCGGTTGCCTTGATTGGTAATTCAATAGCAACTGCTGCTATACTCTGGGTACTTGTCGCAATTTTAGGGCCAATCTCAGGGGCTCACTTTAATCCAGCTGTTACAGTTGCTTTTTACATAGATAAAGAAATAAAAATTCAAAATGCACTTTTTTACATTTTCTTACAGGTATTTGGTTGTATATTAGGCACGTTGCTTGCACATGCCATGTTTGATCAAGCTTTCCTTCAGATAGCCTCAACAGAAAGAACTGGTTATCATTTATTATTATCGGAATGGTTAGCGACTTTTGCACTAGTTTTCGCTATATTCGGATCTGTTAGATATGCTCCAAAATCTGTACCTGCTGCAGTTGCCTTAACCGTTTTGGCTGGATATTGGTGGACGTCCTCTACGAGCTTTGCAAACCCCGCAATAACGATTGGTCGGGCCTTAACAAATACTTTTACTGGAATAAATCCTAATAACCTTATTGGATTTATATTGGCACAATTATTTGGGGCAATATCGGCTGTATTAGTTTGTCACTTTACCTTTTCTAAAGCGCAAAAATAAAAAAATATTGTTCTATTATTTATAATTAGAAGGCTTTTAATTTCTATTACTTTGTTTAGCAAACCCTTACCTTGTTTTAATCTAAATTACAAAACTAGGGTCGCTCACCGCTTGAAAGGCTTTTTTAAATTTACGGTTTTTGTCATAGAGCAGTGGATAATTAGGCCGTTCCACAGGATAGCTATTTAGCCAAGAGGTATCATCAGTTAGTCCCCATAGCGATACAGATTTTACCGAGGGCCTTGCAGCAAAGCCAGTAAACAAATCTCGATACATTTGAGCTTGGTCTCTAATAACACTCTCAGGTAAATTATCCCCATAGCTAGCGGCGCAATTTTCATTAGAAGAAAAGCATTCCCCAGGGTCCGAATAAACTGAAATATCTAACTCGGTAATATGGTTTATAATACCAGAAAACATAGCATCGACGTCATCGATCGCCTTAAGGGCTTGATTCACATCGCTACTCATTTGAAGGTGGTGTTGATGACCCACGCCATCAATAGGTACCCCACGGTCTATAAGGTCTTTAACGATGGCCAACAAACGATTACGTTTGCCTGGTAGTTCGGTATTATAATCATTCAAAAACAGCTGCGCATCTGGATCGGCTGCTCGAGCAGCTTCAAAAGCCCAATCAATATAATCTTTGCTATTTCCAGCGGCTTTATACCATCTACTATCTCGGTAAGGGGATGCCATGTCGGACCCGTTGTCAGTTACTGCCTCATTAACAACATCCCATGCATAAATTTTACCTTTAAAGTGAGTTACGACGTCGGTGATGTATTTTTGAAGGCGGGCTTTGACCTCTGAAGTCGAGCCTTGAAAAAAGTAATCTGGTGTTTGTCGGTGCCATAATAGGGTGTGACCACGAACAGCAATCCCGTTGGCCTCCGCAAAAGCTACAAGGGCATCTGCATCTGTAAAGTTATATATCCCTTCCGCGGGAGATAGACTTTGCGGCTTCATAATGTTTTCTGCAGTGATAGACGAAAATTGTTTAGTAAGAATATTCGAGTCTTCTACCTCCGAAGAAATTTGAGCTAAGCCAATAGCCGCTCCTATTAAAAAATTTGTTTCATACTGGCCTCTCAAAACACCGTCAGTGGCAGTTGGTGGAGAAATAGTAGGTGGAGAAACTGCAACAGCCGGTTTTGGGGCTGTTTCATCGCCCCGTCCACAGGCTCCCAAAGCCAAAAAGGCACCGCCTACCAATAATTTTAGACGGTGTCTTGCTGAAATATCCATTGTCTTCTTAAACCCCTATAATTTATTGATGATAACTATTCACGCATAATTTGTCATTATGAGTTTAAAGATAATTTGATTATGACTAAATAATGGAGCGGGCGATGAGATTCGAACCCACGACCCTCACCTTGGCAAGGTGATGCTCTACCACTGAGCTACGCCCGCTCATTTTTGCGTATACTAGGCAGAATATAATTCTGACTGTGATAGACGGCGCTATATGGCCTAAAGAATTAATATAATCAAGAAGCTTTAAGATTTTTTTTATTAGTTTAATATTGTTCCAAAAGTATTTAAAGAGGTGTGAATGTTCATTACGCGTAATAATTTATTTCTATACTTAAATGAACTCAATATACAGCACAGTACAATAGAGCATGAACCAATTTTTAAAGTTGAAGACAGTGTTTTACTTAAAAAAAGTATGGCTGGAGCAAATACCAAAAACCTTTTTTTAAAAGATAAAAAGGGAGAGCTTTTTTTAGTATGTGCCGTCAGTGATACAAAGGTTAATGTCAATAAACTGCATCACGCCCTTGGGTGCAAGCGCCTTTCTTTTGGTAAGCCTGAAGTTCTAAAGGATGCTTTAGGGGTAACGCCAGGTTCAGTAACACTGTTTTCAATTATAAATGACAAAAACCTTAAGGTAACATTGGTAATAGACAAATCTCTAATGAATTATGATATCGTAAACTTTCACCCCTTGTTAAATGATGCAACAACCGCCATTTCTAATAAAGATATGATAAAGTTTGCGAAATCAACTAAGCACGAACCCTTAATTGTAGATTTTACGAAACTTGAATAAGAAGGTAAAGTTATGAATGAAAGTAGTGAAGTAATCATCGATGGCTCAGACATGAGCTTCATGAAAGATGTTGTTACAGTCAGTCAAGAAACCCCAGTAATTGTCGACTTTTGGGCTCCCTGGTGCGGGCCATGTAAGCAGCTTATGCCAGTTTTGGAGAGAATTGTAAAAACTGCAAATGGTAAAGTGAAAATGGTTAAAATTAATATTGATGAGAACCCAGGTATTGCAGGACAACTTGGGGTTAGGTCAATTCCGGCTGTTTATGCTTTTAAAAACGGAAAGCCAGTTGATGCTTTTCAAGGCGAGCAACCTGAATCAGAAATTATAAAGTTCGTTGGCAGACTTACCGGAGAAACAGATCCTATCGAGGAAGCAAAAGCACTTGCGGTACGCGCAAAAGATAGTCTTGCCGCAGGGGACGCTGGCGGGGCTGCGCAGGATTATGCGCAAGCGCTATCTTTGGACCCGAATAGTCCAGAGGCAATGGCGGGATTAATACGCCTGTATATTGAGGGTGGTAATGAAACTGCGGCAGCAGAGTTATTAGCGTCTGCACACGAAAGTATATTGGAACATCCTGAAATGAAGGCTGTGCAATCAAAATTATCTTTGATTAGCGTACCTGAAGAACCCGATATTACTCTTGAATTACTATCAAACATTGAAGCTAATCCTGAAAATTTAGATATGCGTCTCGCCGCTGCAAAGGCACTTGCTGGAGTTGGTAGAAACGACGAAGCTGTGGAACACTTATTATATTCCATTGCTAAAAATCGTAGCTACAATAACGAAGCCGCAAGACTTTTCTTACTCACAATCTTTGAGGCCGAGGGTGCGACTTCCGAAGTGTCAATAAATGGCCGCAGGGCATTGTCTTCCATCCTTTTTGCGTAACCCCTCGTAGGAATAATATGAGTTCTCATTACAAATCCCTTACTCGCCGAACTAACCCCGAAGTGGTCCCAATATTTCCTCTTAATGGGGCAGTTTTACTTCCGGCATGCGACTTACCATTGAATATTTTTGAACCCCGTTATTTGAATATGATAGATGATGCACTCAAGAACGATCGTCTGATTGGAATGGTGCAAAGCCAAGATAAAAAATTAGCTAAAATAGGGGGACTTGGAAGAATAACGCAGTTTTCTGAAGCGGAAGATGGAAGATATATAATTGTTTTAAAGGGGCTTAAACGCTTTAAAGTTATATCTGAAGAGGTTGTGAGCACTCCTTACCGCAAAGCTAAAATTAGCTACCAAGGGTTTGAAAATGATGCTGATGTGCATAATGCAAGTCAAACCACTGAAGCTCTTTCAGGAAAATCAGGTGAAAGGGCAACCTTAACTATAGCAATGAAAGCTCTTGCAAAAACATTAAATGTGCAGATCGATTGGAAGAGTTTAGGAGAAATACCACTACCAATTTTAATTAATCAAGCGGCAATGATAAGTCCCTTCGCTTCAGAGGATAAACAGTCTTTAATAGAAGCTGTTTCTACAGATGACAGGAGAAAATTACTCATAGGTTTAATGCATCTTTATGCGAATAAAGACATGAAGCAAGATCCCAATAAATCACAACAATAAGGTATCAAGTTTATAAATGGTAGAAAAAGACAAAAAATCAATTGACCCAAAAATGTTAAATATTTTGGTATGCCCTAAAACAAGGGGCCCGCTCACTTATAATAGTGAAAAAAATGAGCTTATAAGTAAAAAAGCTAAACTAGCATACCCCATAAGAGATGGGATACCTATCTTACTAATAGAAAGAGCGCGAATATTAGAATAACTTGACATTATATAAATACCTACCACCTATATGTAATAAGGAGTTTATATGTCTACATATGATTACGCAGATGCAAGCAAGTGGCGCGGTACAACCATCCTGTCAGTTAGAAAGAATGGAAAAATAGTTGTTGTAGGCGATGGTCAAGTTAGCGCTGGTAACACTGTTATGAAATCCACTGCAAAAAAAGTGCGGACCCTTGCTGGAGGAAATGTTATTACTGGGTTTGCAGGAGCAACCGCGGATGCATTTGCATTATTGGAACGGCTTGAGGCCAAACTTGAGCAATACCCCACCCAATTAGCTAGAGCTTGTGTTGAATTAGCTAAAGATTGGAGGACCGATAAATACTTAAGACAATTACAGGCCATGATGATAGTCGCAGACAAAAATGATACTTATGTACTCACTGGAAATGGTGATGTTGTAGAGCCAGATAAGCTACTAAGTGGCAGCAGTATAATAGCAATTGGTAGCGGCGGTAACTTTGCACTGTCAGCGGCATTAGCAATGGATGATTACGAGAAAGACGCAGAAGTATTAGCTAAAAAATCGATGTCTATAGCTAACAAACTATGTGTTTTTACTAATGATAACCTTACAGTGGAGACTTTAAAAATAAAATGAAACAATTATTATGGGCTTTATGGCTTAAGCCGTTTTATAAGGCCCTCTAACTGTTCTGCTGTTTTATATTTAATCCTTAATTCGCCTCCAGGGCCCTTATGGCGTAAATTTACTATCAGACCTATATAATCTGATAAATCGTTTTCAACTTTCCGAACATTCGCATCCTTTTGCGCAGGAACGCTTGTTTTGCCATCACCAGCCTTTATTCTTCTAACCCAATCTTCTGCTTCACGGACAGATAAGCCCTTGTTTACGATTGCATCCGCAAGCTCTGTTGGGTCAGGGGCGGCAATTATTGCTCTTGCATGACCTGTACTAATGCTCCCTTTAGCTAGGTAATCTTGGGCAATGGGGGGTAAGGATAAAAGTCGCAGCATATTAGCAATATGCGGGCGAGATTTACCGACAGACGTAGCTATCTCTTGCTGTGTTCTTGAAAATTGTTCTGATAATGCTTTATATGCTAGCGCTTCCTCAATTGGGTTTAAATCTGCGCGCTGCACATTTTCAACGACACCTATTTCCAAAACTTCCTGATCAGTTAGGTCTCTAATTAGTACGGGCATTGCGTCAAGCTTTGCAGTTAGCGATGCTTGCCAACGTCTTTCACCTGCTACAATTTGGTATAAGTCTTCATTGTTTCTGTCACTTTTTGATATTGGCCTTACGAGTATAGGCTGGAGAACCCCTTTGTCCTTAATTGAATCAGTTAGTTCTTTAAGTTTTTCTTTATCAAAATATCTTCTTGGTTGGTCTGGGTTACGAATAAGTTGATTGATGCCAACTGTAGTTACACCACTTTTAGACAATGGGTTTTTCTTTAATTTATTCCCTTGGTTTTTTTTATCCTCAACCCCGCTAAAGTCACCCACGACCCCTGAAACACCAACATCAGACATTAGAGCAGATAAACCTCTCCCCAAACCACGCTCTTTAATTTTTTTATCTGACATCTTTATAACCTATTGTTTTTGTTTGTTTTTACTCAGTGTGTCTTTCTAGAATTTCATCACCCAAACGCATATAAGCCTTTGAACCCGCACACTTAGGATCATACATAATGACCGGCTTTCCAAATGACGGGGCTTCGGCAACCCTAACGTTTCTCGGGATTATAGTTTTAAATACAGCCCTACCTAAGTGTTTTTTTACATCAGTAGCAACTTGGTCTGATAGCTTATTTCTTTTGTCATGCATTGTTAGCATGACACCATCTATAACAAGGCTAGAGTTAATATTAGCCTTTGCCATTTCTACTGTTTGTAAAAGCTGACTTAAGCCCTCAAGGGCAAAAAATTCACACTGAAGCGGAACTAGAACCGATTTAGCCGCCGCCAACGCATTGACGGTCAACAAATTTAGAGATGGGGGGCAATCAATTAATATATAATCGTATTCCATTCCTTTTATAGCGTTTCTTAAAATTGTGGTGCGTCCTTGGCGGCTCCCTATTTGCAACTCAGCGCCAGATAAATCAATATGCGATGGAACAATATCTAAACCAGGTACAATAGTGGCAATAACCGCAGATGAGATCGGGGTATTATCAATAAAGACATCATAAATCGTAGTTTTACACGTGGATTTAGATATCCCCAGCCCAGTTGCAGCATTCCCCTGAGGGTCAAGATCTATTAGTAATACTTTTTGATTTCTCAATGTAAGAGCTGCAGCCATATTTATGGTTGTTGTTGTTTTACCAACCCCGCCCTTTTGATTGACAATCGCTATAATGCGCTGCTCGGCCATAGTAACCCTAAATTTAATTACTGAACAATAAGCTCTGTAATTTTTAGCAAACATCCCGTGGAATTTGTTCTACTTTGTACTTTTTCCACGTTGAAACTCCACTTTTTTCTTGCTGCAGTCAACTCCTCTTCAACAGTTTCTCCTTTTAAAAATAAGCCAACCGTGCTTTTCCCCCAAAATCGTTGTGTATAAGAAAGCAACTTTGGCAAAGGAGCAAAAGCACGCGCGCTAATGACATCATAAGTTTTATTATTAATTTCTTCTACCCTCTCTGTTGAAACAAGAGCTGGAAGCGCCCTATCCCTAATGATTTTCTTTAAAAAAGCACCTTTCTTACCAGCTGAATCAACTAAAAGAACACTTCCACAACCTCTATGCTTACAGCTTATGGCGATGGATAGGCCAGGAAAGCCTGCACCAGAACCTAAATCAAGAAACGTACTTGCTTTCTCAGGTATATGCGGCACTAACTGCCAAGAATCATAAGCATGGCGCTCCCAAAAGGCGCCTAAGGCCGAACGAGAAACCAGGTTAATGCTCTCATTCCAATAGCATAATGTTTCGTACCAGTATTTATAATCATCTACTGTTTCACGTGAAACAAATGTATCACGCTGAAAACTTTCGGCATTATAACTCATTATATAGCTTTACGCACATGTGCCAAAACAGCCGTCAAAGAACCTGGTGTAACCCCCTCTATTCTTGAGGCTTGCCCCAATGTTAAGGGCCTTACTTTTTCCAATTTACTTATAACCTCATTAGATAGGCCCCCAATTTCTTGATAGTTAAAACTCTCTGGTATCCTTAATCCTTCATCCCTACGAAATGCAGCTATATCTCTCGCTTGTCGCTCAATATAGCCCGAATAAACCGCTTCTGTCTCTAAGTGCTCCCAAGCAAAGTCTGGGATATTACTTAACTCTGGCCACACACTTATTAGGCTTTGTTTTGTGATATTTGGGTACGCTAACAGGTCCGTAACCGACCGCCTAATACCATCTTGATTAACACTAAGTCCATGTTTTTTAAGCGTATTTGGTGTTTCAGATAGATCGCTCACCTTCTTAACAACTTCTTTAATTTTATCAATTTTAGAGGTGTATATTGTGTTCCTTAATTTAGAAACACCTCCAATAGCGTTTGCAATAGGTGTTAGTCGTTGATCTGCATTATCTGATCTCAAGATTAACCTATATTCTGCACGTGATGTAAACATTCTGTACGGCTCTGTAACACCCTTCGTTATTAAATCATCTACCATTACACCAATATAAGCCTGACTCCGGTCCAGCACAAAAGCTTTAGATCCTGCCGAGGCTAAAGCAGCATTAAATCCTGCTAACAGCCCTTGCGCTGATGCCTCCTCGTAACCTGTCGTACCATTTATCTGTCCGGCCAAATAAAGCCCTGGCAGCCGTTTGGTTTCGAGGGTTGGCTGAAGCTCGCGCGGGTCTATATAGTCATACTCAATAGCATACCCATACCTTTTAACTTCGACATTCTCTAATCCACTAATTGATCTCATGAATTTATCTTGAATTTCTATCGGTAATGATGTTGATATCCCATTTGGATAAACTGTATCGCCGTCAGGGTTACCCGGAAGACCCTCTGGCTCAAGAAATACTTGATGTCTGTCTCTATCCTTAAACCTTACGACCTTATCTTCGACTGAAGGGCAATACCTAGGGCCTTTTCCTGAAATACCCCCGCCATAGAGCGCTGATTCTTTTATATTTTCTCTTATAATTCTGTGCGTCAGCTCATTGGTGTGGGTTATAGCACATGTTACTTGAGGAATAGTAATTTTATTGGTTAAAAATGAAAAAGGGACAGGGCTTTCGTCAGCCGATTGCTGCTCTAATGAATCCCAGTTTACAGATGACTTAGCTATTCTAGCGGGAGTCCCTGTTTTAAGACGGCCAATAGTGAAGCCCAATTTATATAATCTATCAGCCAAGCCAATTGAAGGCTTATCGCCAACCCGCCCTGCTGGTGTTCTTTTGTGTCCAATATGAATTTCACCCCTCAAAAAAGTTCCAGTGGTTAAAATAACACGGTCAGATAAAAAAGTTTCTTTGTTTTCATCAATAACACCAGCAACTTTCCCGCTCTTAACCAACAAGTCATCAACACAAACTTCTTTCACTGTTAAGTTTTCATAATTCAATAATATATCTTGCATATTTAACTTATAAAGATAGCGGTCTGATTGAGTTCGCGGGCCCCGTACTGCTGGTCCCTTAGATCTATTCAGCAGCCTAAACTGAATGCCTGATGCATCAGCCACTGTACCCATTAAGCCGTCCATAGCGTCTATTTCTCTAACAAGGTGACCCTTTCCAAGTCCCCCAATAGCTGGGTTACATGACATTTCACCTACCGTGCTAATCTTGTGTGTTAGAAGTAAAGTTTTTGCACCAATGCGTGCGGATGCGGCCGCTGCATCACATCCAGCGTGACCGCCGCCAATAACAATAACATCCCAAAATAGAGACACATCACACTCCATATGTTTCACGTGAAACTTTATTTATAAACGCTCATATATATGTCTCGTTGGTTTTGTCGAGAAAAAGTATAGAACAAAGAAAGAAATAAAGGGCTACTTTCCAACACAAAACCTAGAGAATATTCGATCAAATACATTTTCAATATCGCTAGCTCCAGCTAATTCTTCGAGCGCATATAGCGCGCTGCGTATATCATCTCCGGCTAGCTCTGGGCTTTTATTTAAACAACTAGCGGCCCTAGTTATGGATAAAAACATTTCGGACACACAGTTTCTATGTCTAACACGAGTCAAAGTTGGCTCATTACCTACTGTATATTTTTCTAATATAATTTTTTCAATTAATACTCTTAAATCATCTATATCTTTTTCCTTTAATGCGCTAATTTTTATCTCGTTAGAGCTAATGCTACTTTTTAACGTTGTTTGTTTTTGATATTTGTCGACTTTATTATAAACGACTATATCTCCATCAGGTATTTGGCTCTTAATATTATTGTCTGAATTATCTTCGGTAAGATCAATAACGTGTATTAATATATCGGCTTTTTTTGAAAGCTTTAAGGCACGGTCAATACCTTCAGCCTCAATCTCGTTGGACGTATCTCTAATACCGGCTGTGTCGCTTATTCGAACTGGAATTCCTGTTAATGTCATATTTATTGATACTATATCACGTGTGGTGCCTGCGGTTGGGGTTACTATTGCTGCGTCTCTTTTTGATAAAGCGTTTAATATTGTAGATTTGCCTGTGTTGGGGCTACCTATAATAACTATGTCTAAACCATGCCTAATCGCCTCGCCTGTATCCGCGGTTTTTAAAACTTTTTCGCTGCCCTCCAAGACTAAATTAAGGTAGGAAAGAGCTTTGTGCGATAAATTATCTGGAATATCTCCCTCGTCAGGGAAATCAATCTCGCCTTCTATTTGGGCTAAGGCGTTTAATAAATTTTCTCTCCACCCCTCATATAAATGTCTTAAGGCCCCGTCCATCTGCTTTATAGCTTGTTTGTGCTGACCTTCTGTTTCTGCATCTATTAAATCAGCTAAGCCCTCTGCTTCTGTAAGGTCCATTTTCCCATTTTCAAAAGCACGGCGCGTAAACTCGCCCGCCTCTGCTTGTCGTAGGCCTAAACTATACAGTTCTGATGTAAGTTTTTCTATAACAGCAACACTCCCATGCACATGAAGCTCAACACAATCTTCACCAGTAAAGCTATTTGGACCCTGCATAAAAAATAATAAACAGGAGTCTATTAACTCATTGTTTTTATTGTAAATTTTTTTTAAAGTCACATGTCTTGGCTCAAAAAATTTCTGCCTTGTGAGGCTTTTTAAGGCTTTAGTCGCACTGGGGCCACTTATACGAAACACTGAGACACCTGCTTTACCGGGTGCTGAGCTTAGTGAAAATATGGTGGGTTTTTTATAGTTTTTCATAGTAATAAGCCGCGCGGCGTCAACGCCAATATTTATTCCACACCATTTTTTCCCCTAATGATTTAATATAATGCTTATGATCTTTTATTTGATCAGTTGACAGATTGCTTGATAGAGGTGATGGCCGCTCTCTTGCTTGATCTTTTGCGATAGGTGTTATGGTTTCGGGTACGCTGTTTTCTAAATCTAAATTACGCATTCTCCCGCCTTTTAGCTGTAAGTACACCTCCGCCAATAACTCTGAGTCTATAATGGCCCCGTGCTTATCTCTAGAAGATAAAGATATACCATATCTTTTACAAAGAGCGTCAAGTGAAGCCGGCGAGCCGGGAAATTTTTCTCTGGCCATCTGAAGGGTATCTATAAAGCGGTCATTGGGAAAAATAGGATGGCCTGCTTTTTCAAGCTCTGCATTTATAAAGGCCTTATCAAAATTTGCATTGTGCGCGATAAGTTTGCTATCTCCAACAAATTCTAGAAACTCAGCAGCAACATCGGCAAAATACTGGCCATTTTTTTTCAAAAAGTCTGTGGTAAGGCCTGTGATTTGTGTTACTTTTTCAGGAACATCTCTTTGAGGGTTTAGATATGCGTGGTATTGTTTTCCTGTTGGGATCATATCGATTAACTCGATACAACCCAATTCTGTAATCCTATCATCGCCCCTCGCATGAAAGCCCGTAGTCTCTGTATCAAAACAAACTTCTCTTATACCGCTCATGTTAATTAACCTTGATACCTAAACTAGAAATAAATTCTTTTACCTGGTTGTTTGTTGTCTTTAAACTATCATCTGTTTTAATAACAATATCAGCCATACTTTTTTTTGCGTCATCGCTTAGCTGCTTCGCAAGTAACCCTTTGAATATTTTCTCAGTCATTCCTTCACGAGACAGAACTCTTTCATACTGTATATGGTAAGGCGCTGACACCACAACTACAATGTCCATAATTTTGTTTAGCCCTGTCTCAAATAACAAAGGAACATCAAAAACAAGTATCTCTTTATTTTTGTTTGTTTTAAGAAAACCATCTCGCTCCGCCCCAACTAAAGGGTGGATAAGGCTTTCTAGCTCTCCTATTTTATCTGGGTTTTCTACTATAAAGGAGCGCAGAATCTCACGGTTAACAGTGTTGTTGATTACTGCCTCTGGGTAAAAGTTTTTTATAGTATTTATTGCTGCACCTCCTTTTTTATAAAGGTCGTGGACAACTTTGTCAGCATCGAACACGGGGAAGCCATAGTTTTTAAACATATTAGCAACTGTGCTTTTGCCCATCCCAATAGATCCGGTAAGGCCAACTTTAATCACAGCCTACCGTCCAGAGCTTTTATAAGTTTTTTCCTTACATTTAAGTTTCTTGGGGGCTCTTGGTTATAGAAAAGCTCAAATGAAGGCCGCGCTTGTGCTATTAACATATCTAAGCCGCCTAAAACTTTACAACCTTGTGCTTTGGCGTTTTTAAGCAGCTCTGTTTCTATTGGGGTATAAACTAAATCATAAACAAGGCTTTTATTGCTACAACAGGATAAATCTAAATCCAGATGTGATTTCCCGACCATTCCAGCGGATGTGGCGTTGATAATAAGAGTTGGGTTTTGCAAATTATCCTTTCTTTTTTTCCAATTTACTGGCTTTAGGCTTTTTTTATCGATCTCGCGAACCAAGGATAAAAGCTTATCATTAGACCTTCCTGTTACATAAATTTCTGGGTGATTAATTGACAAAAGCGCCCAAATAGCCGCTCGTGCAACACCGCCCGTTCCTATGATAAGCGCCGGCTTTTGTAATATTTCGTCAACCCCTAACTTATTTATTAACGGGTCTAAGAACCCCTCTAGGTCCGTGTTGTGTGCAGTCAGTTGGCCGTCCCTTACATATAAGCAATTTGCAACACCTAGCATTTTAGCTTGATGTGTTTGTATGTCGGAGGCTAAAAATGCGTGCTTTTTAAGAGGAAGAGTTATGTTTACGCCGTTAATGTTTGTTTTTTTTAGGCTTCTAAAGGCCCGTATAGCGTCGTCTGGCCTAACTTCATAAGAATAATAAAACCCTTCGATCTTTAGTGCCTTCAACCAGGAGGAGTGAAGAAGGGGAGAAAGTGAATGGTGCACAGGGTATCCACAAACTCCTGCTATTAGCGCTTGTTTGCTCATGATAAGATAGCGTTTCTAGTTCGCAAATAATCAAGAAGGGGTAAAAGAGGAAGCCCGAGGACCGAAAAGAAGTCACCTTTTACACTTGAGAATAATTGCGAGCCTCTTTTCTCAAATCTATATGCACCCACCGTTTGCAATAACGAGTCACCTTCTTGATCAATATAGTTATCTATAAATTTGTCTGTAAAGCTTCTTACCCTTAGCTCTACTTTTGAGTTGTACCTCCACACAGAAACGCCTCTTTCACTTACAACAACTGACCCCATTAGATAGTGTGTTTTATTTCGTACGGCTATAAGTCTCTCTCTCGCCTCTTCTATTGTTTTAGGCTTATCATATATTGCCCCCTCAAATACCATTATCTGGTCCGCTCCTATGACAAGGCCTGGGGTTTCACTACTTACTTTTATTGATTTAAGCTCAGCTAAAGCGCTCACTATACTTAAGTTACTTGCGCCCTCATGAACCATAGAGTTTTTTATAGATGCCTCATCAATTGGCTTAACAATAACCTCAAATGTAACGCCTGAATCTTCTAATATTTGTTTTCGGGTTGGGCTGCCTGAGGCAAGAATAATGTTCATGCTTTAATCTTTTTGTGGGAATTATAAGCTTTAATAATTTGGGCTGATGTTTCTTCAATCGACTTTCTTGTTACATCAATAACTTTATAGCCTTTTTTTGTGAACATACGTTTTGCCTGCCGCATTTCATCTCTAACACGGTCCATATCAATATAATCTGTTTGGTCGGTTTCATTTAAACCTACAAGTCTCTGTTCTCGTATCTGTACTATTCTATCAGGTGAGGCTATTAGGCCCACGACAAAAGGTTTTGTTATTTCATCAAGTATTGTGGGTAATGGTGACCCAGGAATAAGAGGAATATTACCCGCTAAATATCCTCGGTTTGCCAAATAAATACATGTCGGTGTTTTAGATGTTCTGCTTATTCCCAATAGGAGTATATCAGCGTTGTTAAGGCCCATAATGTTTTGTCCGTCGTCGTGGGCCATGGCAAAGTCTAAAGCCTCTATTCTGTTATAATATTCGGCATCAAGATTTCTTTGTGCACCAACTTCACGGATCATTCTTGATCCAAGGTATCGCCCTAGCATAGATATTGGTTGATCGAGGACAGATATTGCTGGAATTTTATTGCGGACACAGAACTTTTCTAACGTTTTTCTTCTGTCCGGGTTCATTAACGTATATAGTACCACACCTGGTTTGTTTTTTATTTCTTCAAGTGTTGATTGTAAGTTTTCCTCAGAACGCACCAATGTGTGTAAATGTTCCAAGGCTGTGGCATTCCTAAACTGAGCTGCGGAAGCCTTCATTATGGCCACAAGCGTCTCCCCTGTGGAGTCAGAAATTAAATGTATATGAAAATATAGTGATATATTATTATTTTTAGCTGACATTCTTTATTATAAAGCAAGATATCAGTTTTTGTCCACAACATGTGTTAAAAATATAATTCTTGAGCAAAAGGTGAGAACATTTAAGCGTTTTATATAGTGAATGATCACAGTGTATAACTCTAAATGTGAAACATAAGAACTCTGTTGATAAAAGGTTATTCTTTTTATATACACACCGTTATAAACGTAAGATTATACAATTAAGTCAGACAAAAAATTACTTATCAACAAGTTCGGTATAACTAATTTTTCTTAATTTAAGGATAGATTAAAATATATAATTAACCTTTTATTAACAATCGTTAATATAGAGTTAACTTATCCACTTTTACACTTTTCTATTACTATCACTCCTTTAATATAATATATAAGAGAAGAGTAATATTCTGTACAAAAAGGTGTATAATTAATAATGCAAAAAATAATAAATGTTTTATCCGGAAATAAAGAAGATATAGCTCCTATCTGGATGATGAGACAAGCAGGTAGACACTTACCAGAATATCTAGAAGTAAGAAATACAACAAATAGTTTTATAGATTTTTGTTTCAGTCCTGAGAAAGCTGCAAAGGTAACCCTACAACCTATTCATAGATACGATATGGACGCAGCTATATTGTTTGCTGATATACT
>Ga0206126_10002091_pt1 | contig 22652 bp, 20 predicted proteins | sample Helgoland_Spring_5_FD_148621 | JGI IMG/M metagenome (GOLD analysis project Ga0206126, IMG submission 148621) | Pelagic subsurface seawater microbial communities from Kabeltonne, Helgoland, North Sea - Helgoland_Spring_Bloom_20160412_1 | ecosystem: Environmental > Aquatic > Marine > Epipelagic ...
GCGGCGAAGCTCAGGGCAGATAGAGAAGCTGCTGATGCTGCGAAGCTCAGGGCAGAGAGAGAAGCTGCTCAGCGCAAGGCGAAGAAAGAAGCCGCTGATGCTGCGAAGCTCAGGGCAGAGAAAGAAGCTGCTGATGCTCTCGAGGCAGAGAAACAAGCGCATATCTCTTCGATGAGGCGAAACTCAGACCGCCGGAGTTTTATAGAAAAAGTAAAAGAGCATTTATCTGAATATAAGACTAGCCGAGAACCAATAACAATCCCACCGATAAATCTTGACGAGACCGCAAATTACTTGCACGCAGGATTTGATCATGAAGAATGGGAAAACGAAACTTTAAAATCTTGTAAAATTAATGCTATAAACGCAACAGTGAATGTATCAAGATAGGGAGAAGAGTATAAGAAGAAAACACTATATAACAATTAATGAAGATTTTATTAATCACACTTATCTTTATTAGAAGATTGATTATCTTCATCTGTATCATTATCTGTATCATTATCTATATCATTATCTGTATCATTATCTGTATCATTATCTGTATCATTATCGGAGTTATCTGAGAAAGGATCTAAAAATAATTCTTTCTTGTAAAAAACTTCATTCGCACAATCATACAAGATATCATAAATCTTGTTACTAAATAATTCACTGTAATAATTACACAATCCCATTACATAACGACTGTAATAATATTCTAGTTTTTCATCAAACTTATCCATCATATTTTCAAAGATTTCATCTTTTTCCTCAATATTTTCATAGTAAATTTCTAAAGTATCATATATTTCATAAAGATCTCTGATAATATTTTTTCTACAATTACCATAATTTTCAATAAGATAAAAACATTCTGTAAATGTAAAGTAAATCATATATTCCATTTCTTTTAAAGAATAAACTTGATCAAAGTTATCATCAGTATTTTGAAATATTCTATTATGTGTAACAATATAATTATTCTTAGTTAAATCTTCATTTTCCTTAATAAACTTAAGATTCTGGAGAGCAATTTCACTATTCATGTTTCTATTATTTATAATATAGTTTATATTTTTTAAATGGTTATAAAGATATTAACTGATTATAGCTCTGCCTAAAGAGAACTCAAATAAGAACATAAAAGTGAACAATTTATAAAGTTCTTTTACATCTTCTTTTGAATCTAAATAAGTATGAATACCTTTTATTTCTTTTAAAAATATATTGTAGGGTAAATATTCTCCAACATACCATTCTGACATTTCCAAATAAGCTAGCGAATAATTTGATATTAAATCTTTGTATCTATCATTATATATCATGTATTCTCTTTCTAAAGGATCTAGAGTATCATAGTAATATTCTTTAGCTCTAGGATCTTTTTCAGAAAGTTTTCTTACTAATTCATTATAATCATAATTTATATTTTTTAGTATATTTTCACTATTACTTAGATTCTTTTCTAGTTTATCAAGATCCATATGTTTTATAATTATATTTATTTTGTTTTAACTATTTATATGAGTTTAGAATTAGATCTTACAAACAATACTAATTTATCAGTGGATATAGAAGATATAGAGGATATAGGAACTATAGACGATTCACAACCACACACAGTGCCACAGCCTGAACCTCACCCAGTGCCAGAGCCTGAACCTCACCCAGTGCCAGAACCTGAACAAGCGCAGGGATCAATATCTGAAGTTGTAAACTCTAATAATAACGATAGATATTTACTATGTATAATATCTTGTGAAAAGAATAGAGAAAGAAAAAAGATTCTAAAAGATAAATGGATAAATGATCTTATTTCTAAAAATGATAAAATTGACACATTATTTATTTATGGGAATAGTGAATTAGATGAAGATTATGCTGAAGTAGAGGATGAATTACACGTAAAATGTGATGATAGTTATGAAAGATTAATTGACAAAATGGATAGATTATGGGATTATATTCATAAATGTAGAAATGATTATTTTAAGATTATAAAGTGTGACGATGACAATTTCATATTCACCGATAAGTTTAATAATATGTTAGAAGATATTAAAGATTTATCAATATTCGGTAAATCTTGTATAGATAAAAACTTTAAGAATGTTAATAGTGAATCCTTAGAAAGAGATGTTTGGAATGGTCCATTTAAAATAGGTTGGTTGTATATTGTAACGCCTGAAGTTATTAAAGAGTTCATTAAAAATAGAGATTCTAGAGAATATTCGGGTAAACATGAAGATAAAAGATTTTATGATATGATAAGAGAAAAATATCCGTTTTCTGAAGATAAAGAACTAGAAGAAAAATTTAATTTTTATGGATATCCTATTATTAAAAACAGAAATAGAAGATGTATGAAAAAAACTATGAACAAAATACACTCTGATATACTGAAGAGTATAATTATTAGTAATTTGAACACTTATCAATTAAAAACCTATAGATTCACATAAATTTTAATATAAACTAATACATAATGGTTGAAACTCTTCGGAAAAAGAAAAAGAAAGTAGTTAGAACAAAAAGGAGGGGGGGTGCTCTTAATCTCTTTAAAGCGAGAGCTTCATCTGACTATTTTTCTGTAAATAATCAAAAGATTCCAGAAGAATTAGCCGCAAACCGTTTTATTTTGAATAATCTGTATGGATTAAATGGTAAAGTATTACAATTACCATATCCTGGAGAAATATTTTACGCAAATACTGATAGAGGAATAGAAAATGCGTATGTTTGTGTTCAATCATGTATATCTGGATTAAAACAAGCAGGTGATTTCAATATACTTCAACAATTTATTTCAAAGGGGGCAGCAGAAGAGTATGTTGGTGATATATCTGAAAAAAGACTTCTGAAAGAATGTAATCTAAAAATATATAATAAACATTTATCACTATCGTATATAAACTATATATTAAGATCAGGTATGTCTCCAAATTCTCCTATATTTGAAGCATATAATAAAATATTGAAAATGAATAAAAATAAAGAAATAGATCTAAACTCAAGTTTGAGATTTGTCAAGGTGTATGATAGGATAAAAAAGCTCATAGAAAATATGAAAATAAATGATATTACAGATATAAGTAGTGGATATGCTTCTAATAATGTTGTGTATGGTGTTCCATTAATTAAGTATACACCTGAAATGCTTGAGATGGGTTTATGTGATATCAATAGTGTAAAAAGGAGTCAGAGGGTTATACCATTTTTATTAAAAGATATACGCAATCACATAAGAGATGAATCATTACAATCTCGTCTGAGGGATAACACTAAAAAAACTATTAACTTGGATCAAGAAGATACGTATAATAATAGATTTGGTGTTTTAGATCTAGAAGATAGTAATATCATTCCTTATTCGAATACCTATAAAGATGCGGCAGTTCTTTTAAAAGAAGGGGTGGCTGCGACTAAAAGGGCCGCATTGGGTGATACTTCTCCAGAAGATACTACCTTGAAAGAAACTAGTTCGGATGATGGTGGTAAAGAAAGAACCGAGGGAGATGATTCGGATGATGGCGGTGAAGAAATAACAGAGGTAGATGATTCGGATGATGGCGGTGAAGAAAGAATCGAGGGAGATGATCCGGATGATGGCGGTGAAGAAAGAACAGAGGAAGGTGAAGAGAAAACATCTACAACAGGAGAAACTGATAGTGGCACTTTAGATGAAGAAAAAAGAAGTATTGTTGAAAGAATTATAGAAAATTATGAAAAGTTTCAAGAAGACAATAAGGAAAACGAAAAATTATCGAGAGTTTCTATGAAAGCAAATGAAATTGTAAAATTAGTATTTCCAGATATTGAAGATCTTACAGGAGAAAAACTGACTTTATATGATGATTTTGTTATATTAGATGTGAAAACAAACATCAAGGCTGTTAAAGAGGGTGGGAAAAACGCAGTAGGTAATTTATATATTTTAAAAGATGGAAAGTTCAAAAAGATAACATCTAAAACGAATCGCAGATTAAAAGCTGTAAGAAAAGATTTAGATTTTCATGATCCTAAACCCAAAGATTCTGAAAAAATCGCAATAAATAAGAATCCAAGAGCACGTGATCGTTATATACGTGTTTGTTATAAATACAATGGAGAAGAGTTTTGGCTTTCAGTTTTTTCTGAAAATGATAAAGAGAGAATATCTGTAATAGATAATGAAGTTGATGAAGATAGTGGAGAATATGAAGAAAGTAGTGGTGGTGGTGTATATTCAAGAAGAATAAGGAAAAAAACTTTAAGGAAAAGATATAATAGTAAAAGTGGTGGAGGTAAATTAGCACAAAAACTTACTAAAGGGGCCATAAATTTAATGAGAGGTATAAGAACCGTGGCTAAAAAAACTAAAAAGAAAGTTTATGATAATTTATTTACAGGACAGATTACTTCTTCCTCTCTATCATGGCTTAGAAACTGGTCGTCTACACGCATGATAGACATTGAGATGCGTAGAAAAAATTGGAATTTTAGAGTGGGTGATACATTCTTGTGGTTCGGAAATGAATATTTATACAATAAATGGCAAACAACATCAAGAGAGTTAAAAAGTTTAGGTTTATTGAATGAAAAATATCAAGGGACTAGAAAGATAACATTTTTGGATTCTAATACTCTTAATAGATTACCAGATGAATTATCTTATTGTACAATAATCGGTTTTGGAACAGATATTTTATATACAACATCCTCTCCTGGGTCAAGTCGGGGAGAACATGAGTCAAAAAATGAAAAAATAAAGGAGTATGTTGAATATGGAAATACATACAAGCACAATAATCTCCTGAATGGTTCTAATACAAAAACCTTAATATATGATAGAATTTCTAGTAGACTGATCCGAGAGGATATAGCGACAAAAATGAAGAATCCTGATATGAATAAAGATACTTCTATTAGCAGTAGATATGAATGGGCGCATTATCAAAAAGATAAAGATTTGTATAATGAAAAGGGTAAAAATGTAGATGATTTACAAAAGAGAGAGAAAACACCAAATAAAGTTTGTTATTATATAATTGAGAGTAAAACTAAAACACATCTTCCTTCAAAAATATGTAAAGTTTACGTAGATGAATTACAACTTTGGGCTCAAAATTATTCTAGATTTAGTTCATTACTTAGAAGAATCGGACGAAAAATAAAATATTCTATGAATCTCAGAAATAGTTTTACTACACAAGAGTTTGTTAATTATAAGTTTGAAGAGGCTAAAAAGAATTGGACATCAGAGCTTAATTCTTTAGATAAAGATAAATATTCTAAAGTTCAAGGTGAAGACGCAGAACAAGCAGGTGGAGGAGTATCTATACTAGACATAGTAGATTCTGGTGAAGATTTATTTGATAAGGCGGTAGATACTCTTGAAGGTAATACTGACAATATGCGTGATTCTAGTAAAGATGGAGAATATGGTCCCAAAGAAGAATCTAAGATATTAGACAATTTTCCATTTTTGAGAGCTCTTCCAGCAACTCTGTATAGCTATATGACAGATTTTATTATTAATGAATGTAATAATGATTCTGGTGATCCGCGGAAAATATTAGAAACTCTTAAGGATAAATTATCAAAGACAAATGTTGTAGATGAAAATATATTTTACAGATATCCCAGTCATCTAGAAAACTTTGAGATATATTATCATTATTATTTCTCAAAGAGAGATGTTAGAAACATTTTTAAAACCATGGGACAATCAGATGAAAACAGAGGATACAGAATAATACCGAGAATGTTCAAAGATATAACTCGTTTTCAGACAGAAGAACATAATAAGTTTGATGAGTTACATACTTCAATTATTGGTAATAATGATAAATATAGTATAAATGAGGAGAGAAAAATTAGAGATATAAACACAGGGGGTATAAATAATGATCGTGTTTATAAGTTTTTCCCTGAAGTAAATGATAAACACCCTCCACCCGGAAAAGAGGGACTATATAAATATCTAGAAGATATAGTTTCAAATCAGATGAATATACGAAATATAAAAGATATTAATAAATATGGTATTGATATCAATCGGTGGATAAATAGAAATAATTTATATTCTAATAAGTTTGTAGAAACAGATAGAGTTACATATATTTCGATTCCATCATTGTTAAACATAACTCCAAATAGCAAATCTAAAACTCGTATAGAGTTATATTCACTGGGCTATTACGTATTTCTAACAGCTTCAGATTATGGAGCCGATAAAAGTGGGAACCGGAATCAGTCTTTATTTTGGCATGATAGACATATAAGTATTGAAAAATATGAAGAAAGTATAAAAAGCTTTCCAAATCAGGTAAAGGATTTATCATCAGAAAAACTGAAAGAAGCGGAAAAATATTTACACGCTCCTATAATATTTATAATAGAAAATGGGAGAGTATATATACCTCCGATTTTTTATAGTATTTCTGAAACATCTTTAATATTTATGAAAAAAGAGGTTCAAAAAATTAACGATCAATGGACTCTTAAACAATTTATACCTAGTAAAGATAATAGTGATACACTCGATATAAGAGAATATTGTATAAAATTTATAGAAAGTTTAAAAAGTAACATAATACTATATGTGAAAAATGTAGATATGCCGAGTAGCGCCGCAAATTTGAGTAAAAACAGAAAATCCTTTGGAAAGTTTGATAATATAGCATTCAATCAATATAATAGTAGAAAAAGAGTTTTACCAGTAAGCACAACAATGATAAATCAAGCATCTATGGTAGAATCAATGAACTCAATTAATAAACTTAAAGGAGAGTATATTCAAGAAATAGACAAAAAGTTTGAAGTCAAAGCTTCTACCGTTGACCCTTTGAATAGGATATTTGGTGGTCTTCAAACAATGTCAGACTCAGCATTGTCATTTTATGATCATGAGCATTTAATGAACGCAATAAAATTAATGAATGATATAGAATCAGAAACAGGAACATCAACAACATCTAGCTTTATTCAAAATATGAAGGAGATACTTGGTTCAAAGATTTCTATGGACGCCATAAAAAAAATAGGCACATTTACAGGTGGTTCTTTATTTTTTCAAGATAAAGGTATTTCTAAAGAAGACATAGACAAATCTGTAGATAATATAAACTTTTTCAAGTATCTATATTATAAATATTCTCATGACATAAATATCTTCAATGAATGGCCAGTTCATAAGGGGTCACATACATTTATTAGATGGCGTAAGACCCAAGAACAGGGGAGTACACTCGCTTTAGAACCGAATATGATAATGAGACTTAATAACAAAAAATGTATTTCCATGTATAACAGAGTTAAAAATCAAAAACATCCGGTTGTTTATGATTTTTTGAGGAAATTAAAAATTGAAATGGAGAAGAATGATGCGGCGAAGTTTGAGGGTAAATTAGATGATACTGTAAATGAGGCAGTAAGCTTTGCAAAAGATACATTGAAAGCTCGAACCAGAGGAGCTCTTTTAGATAAAGAAAAGCATATGACCTTAGATGAAAATATAAGATATGAGGGTCTAGACACAGGGATGCCAGGGGGTATTGGATCTTTTGAAGATGAAATGAGTGGTGGAAGAAGAAAGACTATTCAAAAGAAAAAGAAGATGATAGGTCGTAAAACACGGGCTAAACTGAAAAGAACAGGTAAAAAATTAAAAAGAACTAATAAAAAAAATAAGAAAAGAACAGGGAAAAAGAAATTTTATAATCCATAATTCATAGTATTTTGATCATTTTTATTAACCTTACCTTCTATATCCGAGAAATGTTTCCCCTGAACAAATACAGGAGGATAATAGTAACTCTTAAAATATTGATTATCTGCTAAATGAACATCATAATTCTTTATCTTTTCAGGTTGAATTGTCGAATCTAATAACATAGTTGCTTCATCAATTTCTTTAATGAACAAAGCATGTGTCGTTATAATTTTAAACTTTTCATAATCTATTTTATTAAGTCCTCGCCTATGTTTCACATTTAATTTTACTTTCCCCGTTTTACTTATCTGAGGAGGAACTATCCATCCCCCCATGTAACAAGTTTCTTTAGGAACAACTGGTAAATTACCAGATAAGTTGGCATCATCTTCCAAAATAAGATTATTTTTTGTTTGATTGGAATATATTGCTAATAGTGCTTTTCTATGTGCCGCAATACATCCTAATTTAGCTATAATACTCTTCTGTTTAGTATTATACATAGTATTTAATTTTTTCAACATCGCTTTGTTACATTGAGTCAATGTTAAATACTCTGCTGGAACCCACTGAATATGACATATTTTAGATTTATACTTATCAAACTCTCTTTGCTTTTCAAAAAATCTTTCTTCATCTTTACAAATAATATAAATATTGTATTTACTCATAATAATATAATCTTATATAAAAATTTGATAAATATCATATTACTAATAATGGAATACTTGTCTCAAAAAATAGAAGTCCCAAACAAAACTCATGATATCTTGAATGAGTTTTATGAAAAAGAATACAAAAAGATACTTCAAGAATTAATAGAAGAAATTAAAGAAGAGATTGAAAGGAAAGATTGTAAAATACTTAAAAAATGAAGAATATATAGAAATATATAATATAGTAATGGTGGCAATTGGTATTGATCTTGGAACGACATACAGTTGCGTTGGTTGGTGGAAAGATAATCGTTGTGAGATTATTGCAAATGATCAGGGGAACAGAACTACTCCATCTTATGTAGCTTTTACTGATAGTGAGAGATTAATAGGTGATGGTGCTAAGAATCAAGCATCTATGAATCCCACAAATACAGTTTACGATGCTAAGAGATTAATTGGACGCAAGTTTGATGATGCTTCTCTTCAAAGTGATATCAAGAACTTTTCTTATGAAGTAGTTTCCTCGGGAGGTAAGCCCATGATTCAAGTTGAAGTTTCAGGTGAAAAGAAAACATTTCAGCCTGAAGAGATTTCTTCAATGGTTCTCACCAAGATGAAAGATATTGCTGAAGCTTTTATTGGGGAAAAAGTTACAGATGCTGTTGTGACTGTTCCAGCCTACTTCAACGATTCTCAAAGACAAGCAACTAAGGATGCTGGACAGATTGCTGGACTAAATATTCTTCGTATTATTAATGAACCGACCGCAGCAGCTATTGCGTATGGATTAGATAATTCAAAAGAAGAAAATCATGTTCTTATTTTTGATTTGGGAGGAGGTACATTTGATGTTTCACTACTTAATATTGATGATGGAATATTTGAAGTAAAAGCTACGGCGGGAGATACTCATTTGGGAGGAGAAGATTTTGATCAACTTGTTATGCAATATTTTCTACAAGAGTTTAAGAGGAAACATAGACAAGATATTAGTGATAATAAGCGAGCGATGCGTCGTCTTAAGACTGCGTGTGAACGTTTGAAGCGAAATCTATCCAGTTCCTCAACTGCGAATCTAGAGATTGAATCTCTTTATGAAGGTATTGATTTCTTTTCATCGATGACTAGAGCTAAGTTTGAATCAATTTGTATGCCTCTCTTTCAAAAGTGTATGAATCCGGTTCAAAAGGTTCTCCAAGATTCTGGAGTGAGCAAGAGCCAAATTGATGATATAGTTCTTGTTGGTGGTTCAACAAGGATTCCGAAGGTTCAGGAACTTTTGAAGAGTTTTTTTAATGGAAAAGAGCTAAGTAAGAATATTAATCCCGATGAGGCTGTTGCGTATGGTGCCGCGGCACAGGCCGCTATCTTAAGTGGTGATGGTGAGGGTTCCAAGTTAGATGATATCTTACTTTTAGATGTTGCTCCTCTATCCCTGGGTATTGAAACTGCTGGGGGAGTCATGACAAAGATTATTGAACGCAATACAACCATTCCTTCAAAGAAGTCTCAAACATTCTCTACATATGAAGATAATCAAAGTGGTGTTCAGATTCAGGTATTTGAGGGTGAAAGAACCATGACAAAAGATAATAATGAACTGGGTGAGTTTCATTTAGAGGGTATTCCACCTGCTCCAAGGGGTGTACCACAAATTGAGGTTTCGTTTGATGTAGACGCAAATGGTATCATGAATATTGAAGCGTGTGAAAAGGGTTCAGGAAATAAGAAAAACATAACTATTGAGAATGATAAGGGGAGACTTACTAAAGAAGATATTGAGCGGATGGTTGACGAAGCAGAAAAGTATAAGCAACAAGATCTTGAACAACAAGAAATAATTGATGCCAAGAATAGTTTGGAGTCTCTTATTTATCAAACAAAAAGTACCGTATCGAATGATAATGTCAAGGGTAAACTTTCAGAAGAAGATATTGAAACGGTAAATAAGGCTGTTTCTGATGGAGAGTCTTGGGTATATTCAGATGTGGGTTCTAGAACGAAGGATGATTATAATTCTAAATTAAAAGAATTGAATGAACTTATCAATCCTATTATGATGAAGCTTCATGAGGGACAAATGCCTGGTGCCGAATCAATGCCTGGTGCCGAATCAATGCCTGCTGCCGAATCAATGCCTGGCGATATGTTCGGGGGTATGCCTGCTGCCGAATCAATGCCTGGCTCCTTCGGTGTTCCAGAATCAACTGAAAACCCAACTATTGATGAGGTTGATTAATTAATATATATTACTATATAAATGAAAAATGAAAATTGTATAACGTGTATAGTTGGTATTACTCTTCTTTTTTCAAGTATCTATATGACACTTGTTAAAGATGAAACAATATTTCAAAGATTTGTTGTCTTATTAGATGAAGAACAGAGAAATACTTATTTCTTAATAGTTAAGGAGAGACTAACAATCTATATACTTGGGATGATATTGGGTTTAACTCTCGGTTTAATGTATTTTTTTAATTATCCTAAACATGAATATCGTATATGTACATTCTTAGCAATAGTTTATTTAGTTAAACTCGGATTTTATTATTTTTCACCTAAAAGTCCTCTTATGTTGTATTCGTTGAAGACTAAAGCTCAAGTTAACGCATGGGCGGATATATATTCCGATATGAAATATAAATGGCAATTGTCTATCTTAATTGGATTTATTGGATATATTTTTCTCTCTTTAAGTCTTAAATAAAAAAATATAAAGAATTAAAATATAGTTATTAATTAACTATGGATGAAAATATAAACAATGATGAAAATATAAACAATGATGAAAATATAAACACTATATTTATCAATAATTCTGATGATCTTTTTAGAGTATTCATGAATAGATTTACTCAACAAATGAATACACAAAATCTTAATCCCCAATATATAGATAATGTTCTTCAGAGATCTTTTGAAGAGGATAAAGTAAAGGTTAAAAGATGTACACAAGAGTTTATAGATTCTGTTGAAACAAAAGAAATTATTGATGAAGATTATACATGTAGTATATGTATGGATAAAATTAAAACTGAAGAAAGATATATATCTCTACCCTGTCAAGGAACATCTCATCATTTTCATGAAGGAAATGAAAATTGTGATGGAATCAAAAAATGGTTAGAATTAAATAATACTTGTCCAATATGTAGAACTGAGTTTCCTGGTGAGGATTTAAAAGAAGAGACCAATGAAGAGACCAATGAAGAGACCAATGAAGAGACAAATGAAATTGAAATGAATTTTAGTATTGTTCACGATGAAGCTCACGGAAATAACATAATCAATATGGTAAATCAAACATTACAAAATGTTATAGAGATGGAAGAAGAACACATGTTACAAATGGCTATTCAAAACTCATTAGAATCCACTACTGTGGAATCCTAAACGACTCATATTTCTTAAAATATCTACATTTGTAGGAGCAACATTAATACTTTCCCTAAACTCAGTAGTCCTTACACCACTAGGTGTATGAACTGTTTTTCTAGTAATCTTTTCATTGCCATTAATAATTACACTTGTAGATTCAAAATTACTTGATATCATAGGCATATCTGGTGTAAACATCCTTTGACTAAATAATCCTCCCGAAAAAATACCTCCACCAAATAATTCTTCAAATATATTCATATGATTTATATTTCCTATATTATTATCTGTATTACCATACATATCATATCTTTCTCTCTTTTCTTTGTTAGAAAGTGTTTCATACGCTTCAGTAGCTTTTTTAAAGACTTCTAAAGCACTCGGATTCTCCTTATTTTTATCAGGGTGATTTTTTAAAGCGATCTTGTGATAGGCCTTTTTAAGCTCTGATTCTGAACATTCTTTTTTAACACCTAAGATTTCATAATAATCACTCATTTTGATATATATATATATATAACTTAATATTTATTTCTTAGGTTTCTTTCGCTTAGAAGTCTTCTTTTTGTTTAAAGAGTATACTCCTATTCCTAAAACTCCCGCAATAGAAGAGGCTACAGTAGTGGTTAGGGGAATCGCGCAGGGGCACACACCCCCCATTTGTATCTTCTTAGTAAGTTTTCTTTTCTTAGTAAGTTTTCTTTTCTTAGTAAGTTTTCTTTTCTTAGTAAGTTTTCTTTTCTTAGTAAGTTTTCTTTTCTTAGTAAGTTTTATTTTTGCTTTTTTCATTATATATTAAAATATATAATATTAATATATGAGAACTATAAAAAGAAAAAGAATATTTGGAGGAAACAACAGGTTACATAAAAGAAAACATAAAAAAAGTTTAAAAAAACTTAGAGGTGGGGTGAATCCTCTGGCGGCGACTGTAGAAAAGCTATTTCAATTACCAGGTATAACTGGGGTTTATAAAAATCTTCCTCTATACATTTTTCCAAGTGATAATTCTGATGTCATATTTAATCCTCCAATTGCTAAACCCAATTTATTCAAGGGTAATATTGGTGAGATGAATGGTTCTGTTATTTTAAGTGATTATAAAGCGTTGTATTCTATAAAAGTGGGGTGGATATATGGAAGTCATTTCGGTAATTTAACAATATATTCTAATAGTGAAACTGCGGAAAAGATAACTACCATCAAACAGAAAATAGAATCAGTTTACTTAACAAAAACGAATACACTGATAAAAACTATTTTTATACCACCAATAGATGATAAGATAACCAGTATGATAACCCCTGAAATTGAGAGACTTACACCTGTAAATGAATTGACACCATGGGGGAATAAAATGAATTATGAAATAGAGTTAGAAGAAGGGGAAATAACCGATGATGTCGATAACACTTTTAAAAAAATAATGAATAAATATTATGAAGGGGTTATTGATGGTATAAGCGCGGAAAAAATAAGCGCCCTTATCAATTTACCTAAACCCGGTAATAATTCTATTCAGAGTGAATATAATAAAAATATACAAATTAGAAATAAAAACTTTTCTGATAATAATTTTAAACTGACGGATGATGCTCTGGGCACAGAACTTGATCGTCTAAAATGGGGAGACGATCGAGGGGACAACTCTTATAAATGTATAAATAAATTAAGACAATCTCAAGAAGTTGTTTATAAAGATATAACTGATATGTTCACTAAATATTTGTCTAGAGCTGGAGAAATTATTACCATACCTTTCAATATAAAATATTTTAACTATTCTATTCCTGAAAATAAGCCTAAATGTCAAGAGTTTATAGAAAAATATACAGGATTTCTGGGTCCCAATGAAGAGAAGATAAATCATCGTATTTGGTTATCACTTTCATATATTATGTATAGTCTTGTCTTAATGAAACTATTAGAAAATAATAATATATATAAAGACAGAAGTAGAATAGTTAGATTTAAGAATATCACTAGAGATGATTATTTAACAGATCCCGCAACCATAGATAAGTTCTCTCCCAAAGATGAAAGTAATGGTTATAGAGACTTTCTATATAAATATAATATTAATTCTTTAATACATCCTATAATTTTGTCTAAATTATTAGTATTAAATATTAATATTAAAGCGACTATTCTGTTAACATGTACCGTGGATCAAGATGGAAATATAGATAAAATAGACAAAAATAGAAGTTCTAATATCTATAAAAAAATTGACGAAGATGATAATAATTCTGTAATAACAAAATTAACAATAGATGGTGTCAGTATAGAAAAAGGTGATATGACAAAAAGTAGCGGGGTGGGTGCTGATGAAACAAAATTAAAAAACTTCGCAATAAAACTACGAGAGGAAAAGGTAAATACTAGTAAAATGATATGTAATATAAAAGTAGAAACTAAAAATGGAGGATCAAAAGATATTAGTCTTGAGTGTAACTATGATTATATTGAGAAAGAAGATAGTGACGCGAATAAAAAAAATATTATGATATATTTATTTGATGAAAATGAGTTCAAACATGAGCTTATAGAAGCTACTTTCAAGAAAGATTATTTTAGTGATGAAGTTTACGATAAAATAAATAATGAAAAGATAGAAAATTATATGAAGATTGTGAATAAACCTAGTACTAAAAATTTTGGACATACACATAATTTTTATAATTTAGTCCTTTAATCTTTATTACTCTCTAACATATCATCTGTATTACCAATATCTTCTATAATTTCATCTTCTATAATTTCATCTATAATATTTTCATCATCTTCTGAAATATTATTAATTAAATCTTCTATAATAATGTTCAAGTCCTTCTTAGGATTTTTTTCAGTTATAGTTAATTCTTTTATCTTCTCTTTCAAGAGTGTATTTTCTTTTTTTACATTACCATAACCATGTAATTCCAATAACAGTCTTTTATAGTGTTCACTAATATTATCATTTGTTTTCTTTAATTTTAATATTAGAATCTTATATTTATTCACATTCTTTATTTCATCTTCTAAGCTTTTTATTTTCTGTTGTAAATCTTGTATTTCTTTTTCTTTTTCAAAATAAAAAGACATCTTGTATTTCATAGTGGACAATTCTTCTTGTAGTGAATGAATAAGGTTGTCTTTATCCTGATATTTTGTTTTACCGTTCAAACTAATATCTGTTTGAAACCTTTCCATATTATTTTCACCCATTTTTCTCAAACTTAAGGTATTTTTGGGAGCAAATATATTAATTGAAGAACTCATTAAATAAAGAGAGAATATAAAAATTGATTATAGACTTATATCATCTAAAAATCTCCTTCTAGATGCTTTTATTTTCTTTTCACCAGATTCATTTAATTTAAGACGTTTCAATGTTCGTTTCTTTTTATGTGATTTATTTTTCATTTGTGATTCTATTTCAGGTTTATAACTTTCATCTTTAACTTTTTTAGGAATATATGGGATAAAACGATTCTTTGATATTTTTTTAGGTATAGTTACATCTCCAGTACGAAAATATAACTCTTTCTTTTTTAAACTTTTCATATTACTAACAGGAGATTTTCTTAGACTTTTATTTCGTGGTTTAGTATTTTCTTCTTTTACTAATATTTCTTCTTTTACTTCTGTTAGTTCTTTAGTATCTTCTATCTCTTCGTTAGTACCCTCTGTAGAAGGAAGCTCGTTGCTTGATATTTGTCCATTTAATCCATCCCTGTAATTTCCCGAGTTAGATAAGTTTCTATTATCACGTATATTTTGTTTCATTATATCTATTTTACTTGTGCGATTTTTCTGCGTAGATCCACTATTCGTAGAAGATGAAATCCTCGGTAGCCTTGGTATTGAAAAATTAAAGCCCGTAATACTGCTTTCACCTGAACCTTCCTCTTCTTCTTCTTTTTCTTCTTCCTCTTCTTCTTCTTCTCCTTCATCATCTCCTTCATCATCTCCTTCATCTTCTCCTTCATCATCTCCTTCATCATCTCCTTCGTCATCTCCTTCATCATCTTCTTCATCATCTCCTTCATCATCTTCTTCATCATCTTCTTCATCATAATCATTCTCCTCTTCATTCTTTTTCTTTCTAGTATCCTCTCTAATGTTTAACATTTTCAAATAATTTATCATCAACATCTTAGTAGCTGTTTCATCATCATCGGGTGTGTGGGGTTGTTGTGCCATCGTGTAATATATTATAATACTATAAAGTAATTTCAAACGTTTTTGTCTGAGTATATTGTTTTGATCGTCGTTTTTTTCTTTTTTTAAGAGTTCTCTTAACTCTGTTTATAGATGTTTTATCGCATATATTTTTCTCTAACATGTCAACGATTGATTGTAAATACATATTATTCCCTTTATAATATTTCAGTTGTTTTCTTAATATACTATTTTCATTATTCTTATTCCTTATAATTATATTTTTTTCTTTATCAAGTTGTCTTAAAAGTTCAGAAACAATACCTTTTTTTGTTTCTTTTAACTCTTTCAAATCCTTTTCCCTTTTGCTATTTAAAATATCTTCACGCTTATCTAAAAATCTTTCTCTATTTTTTAGGACATCTACTAGTTTACTATATTTTTCATATTGTTTACGATTTAAATTTTTATTTTTACCCCTTAATTGAGATTTTTCATATTCTAATAATGCGTATTGTTGTGATATTTTATTCTGTATATCTTTTTTGTATTCTTTTATTCTTTCGCCTTGTTCTTCCAATTCTTGTTTCAAACTTTCTTCAGATTCTTGTAACATCTTTAATTCTGATTCAGCGATTTCAATTTTTTGCGTATCATTTTCATTTGGTACAAACTTCTTATCCTTTGAGAATAATCCCGTTAGATCCAAACTTTTTACCATCTCCATTGCGTTTGGTTGAGACACCTTATCTTCACTTTTTTCTTCACTTTTTTCTTCATCTGTTACTTCTTTTGAATCTCCTGTAAAATATGATAAAACTGTATCATAAAAACTTTTGGGATTTTCATCCCCTCCCTTCGGTTCTACATCATCATAAGACTGTGATAATGTATCTTTTATCTCACCATCCATTGTATTCTGAGACTCTGAAGAGATATTTCTTGTTTGTGGAATTACTGGAGGAACACTTGAAGTTTCTTCTCTCTCTTGTGATTGATTTGATGAACTTGTAACGGGTTGTGTAATTGTATTACTAGAACCTGTATTACTAGAAGAACCTGTATTACTAGAAGAACCTGTATTACTAGAAGAACCTGTATTACTAGAACCTGTATTAGAGAAATATTTTCCCATATTAGATAGTATACCCTCTTTGGGTTGTTCAGTTTGAGAGGGGGTCACTGATTCAGCATCATCTTCTAATGGAGAACCCTCAATTTTTGAACTTAATTTAGTAGTATCTTTAAGTTTAGAAATTAAAACTTTAATTTCTGTTAGCTTTCGTATTTGATGTCTTTTCTGATAATCTCTGGAAACCGATGATTCTCCAGTGATTTTAAAGGTAAATAACAAACTATTTACAAACATCTTATTAAAATCTTTTACTTGTGCTATACTGGGATTTTGTGTTTTTGGAGGTTCTAAGTTATTTTGAGCATTACTTATCAAATCTGAAAGGATTGAGTTTTCTATGTGTAAATTAGATAGTTTTTGTCCTACATTATTTGATAATGTATAGAGAGAATCCACACCCCCAACAGCTACAATATTCTTTGCTCTTGATAAAAGTTTATCATTATCACTATCTTCTATTTTAACACTAAAGTTTAATTCATGAAACTTTTTCTTTTTCTTTTCGTCTTTCATGAAATTTTTGTATTTTTTAAGATCTGCTGGTTTCGACTTTTCTAATTTCTTTATTTCTTGTTCGAGTAATTTGAGTAGATCATCTATTTTTAGGTCATCTCCTTTGAAATCTTTTGAAAAAACAGACTTAGTCATATACTATATCTACACATTATATTTTTTCACTTATATAATTCCATGTATCTATGTTGTCTTTTAATTCAATAATGTAATTATTATTCTTCATTGTTACTATTCTATGATTATAAGGTTTTACGATGTCACTATATTCTTTGAAGTATAGATCTATTTTAGATTTACCTTTATAATTTAACTTACCTCTGTATGTTTCATCTTTGTAAAAATATATATGATTATCATCTAGTTTCATTAGATAATCTTTATCTTTTAATAGTGTTGCTAATCTTTCAAGACATATTTGTTTATTCATATTTTTATCTGAACGACCATTACGAATAACATCTATTATATCTTCATAAGAAGAATAATCTCTGTTAGATTCTTCTCTCAGTTCAATAAGGTCATTCTGTAATCTATTCAGATGAACATTGAAATCTGAGATAATAATTTGTATATCTTTTCTTAGATTACTCATGAGTGAACTTAATTTCTTTTCAGTTTCATTGATATTATTAGAGCAATTATTAAGACGAATTAAGTTTGTTTCAAATGCTTTAGATAGTTCTTTTAATTTATCTTTAAAATCTTTATTTTCTTCTATCTTTATATTTCTATTATGAAATGCGTCTAGTTCATTTAATGTTATGAGATAATGAATAGCAAGATTTAGTAAACTACAATCATGTCCAGCTGGTCCCAAATAAACAATAATTTTATCTTCAAATAGTTCATAATCAATTACACTTTTTCCCGTTATACGACTATTAGTTGAAACAAAAATACCGAACTTTATTCCACTATTCATTAGATCTCTCTTAAACTTATTTATTTCTGAACTCGGGATACATCTTTCAGGACCATAATTCTTACTTTCTACTGATATATTTCCCATATTTGTGTGTGTATTTATAATGATATCTCCACATTTTTCACCACTAACACTTGTATTTATGACTTCATAATGAGGAAAATGATTCTTTAAATATTTTTCTATGATATGTTCATTAAACTTACCGAGAAGAGATGAATTACCAGATGTCAAAGATAATAGATTTTCATTTACAGATTCTATTTTATTAATCACCTCTATATTTCCATCTCTTGAAACATCTTTTATAGCGCTTAATATACTCTCATTCCCTGATAGTGATTCTATGTTTTCAAATAAATATGAAGATAGTTTCAAGATATTTACAATTTCCTTTTCAGATTTTGTAAAAAAAGAATTAAAGATATTTTGATCATCAATTATGATTTCTCTAGATTTATCTTCAGAAACTAATGATAGTTTAAACATTATATTTCATATATGATTATAATGCGTCAAACCTTTAATAGACTTTCATATCAGGAATATTTATCAATTCCCAACCGCAATAATTATTAACTGGATTTTCTGAATATATACTTTCTTCATCAAATATCATTATGTATTTTTTTCCATCTTTTATAAATATTGAAAAACCATCAAATCTATCAACAAATCTTTCTATACCCCCCCAGGCATTAATAATATAAAAGAGTAAATTAGTATTTTTACCGTGATGTTTTATATTATGAGAAATATTCTTTTTAAGTATTTGTGAAAGTTCTATTATAGATATTTTATCTTCTATCTCTATTAGTGTATTATTTATTTCTCTAGACAGTATTCCTTTACCCTCTTCCTTTGTAATATTCCATTTAGGCTTCTTTTTGGAGGGCATATTAAACTCTTTAATAATAAAAATGAAGAATAATTTTAGTATATTTTTAAACTCATTATATTTTCTAGACTTATTTTATGAACTTAAAAAAAAAGAGTAAAAAAATAACAAAATTAGGAAAATTGTGGATAGAATCCGCAATCAAGGATATGAAAAGAAGAGAAAAAGAATATTCAAAAAATACAAAAAAGAAGAATACTAAAAAAAAGAATACTAAAAAGAAGAATACTAAAAATCGGCGGAAAAAGCGAAAGAAAAGATTTACTCAGAAGATTTCTTTAAAGAAATATAAAGAACTCATAAAAAAGAAACGCAGTAGAAAAAGATTAACTAAAAGAGAAAAAAGATTATTAGACGATACATTATTTTATAAATATTGTAAATGTAATCTTCATTTTGAGGAGAGAAAACAGAATGGATATGGAATATGTATGAACTCAATTTACAAAAATAGAGGATTTAAAACTCCTACATTGAAAAAAGGTAATCTCTGTAAAGATGTTTACAAAAAATAAATATATAGTAAATTATGGATACAGTAAAGAAGTTTAATGAGGGGATTATTTCCGCTTCATCTGGAGATTTGTCGGGAATTAAGAATATGGTAAAAGATACTAAACTTGGTAAAGGGATTGGAACCGTTGATGATTTTGCTAATAAATTGTCTTTAGAACCTGGTAAATTAATAGATAGTGGATTAGACAAAGCTTCAAAGAAGATGGGATTGACTAGAGATAGTTTTACAATTGGGAAAGATAAAGCAAAAAAATATCATTCATTTAAGAAAGGGGCTACACAAGGACTTACAAAAAAACAGTCAAAAGTGTTTAATGAAAAAATAAAGGGTATAGAGGGGAAGTTTAAAAAAGGTTCAAAATATACTGATATAACTTTCTATATAGTTTTTGCTTATGTTATTATCTGTTTATATATCGATGGAGACCAGTGGTTTACAATATCTCATGAAAACTCATTGTATATATTTTTAGGAACATTTATTTCTTTGCTAACAAACGATGAGTTTGGGTTTCCCATTAAATTAATGAGAAAAATTATGATAGAAATATTAGGGGTGGATAATAAATATGGATTTTCATATTTTCTTGAAAAAATATGGCTACCATTATTTAGAGGTTTAAGGGAGGGAACAAGTGTATCAGCTAAAGTATTTTCGTGGCCCCTAGCTAAGATGATATTATATTTCCCTATACTAATAATTACATTATTTCAATATATCATACCTATTGTGATTACAATTATATTAATTCCCATAACTCTTGTGGTTGGTTTATTGACGGGTATGATTACAGCGGGAGCTGGCGCCGAAATATCAGTCGAGGGGAGTGAACTAACAGATGAAGCTGAAGCTGAGGTAGATATGTTCATAGCGAGTGTTCTAAAAAAGATTTGGAGAACTATAAATAAAGTTATACCTTTCAGAAGAATAATGACAGTTTACATTATAGGATGGACTTTTTATAAATATTTACTACCAATACTGATTGATGTATATTTGACATTTGCTGTTTTTATATTAACTCACATAGTATTGAATAAAATACTTATAAAGGGACTATTAAATAATTTCCCAGAAATGCTTCAAAGTTATACTTTGATAAGGATTCTTAGTTATGCATTAATAATGGGTGCTTATTACTATATACAATTTAAGGTAAACTTGGATTTTTTAATGTTACCACATAAAGATCCTATTTCTACAATTTTAGAAATATTTTCATTAGATGACTATAAACCCATGTTTCTAAATGGATTAGATATAAAAAAGAGTTTAATAGATTTATTGTGTCCTCCTGATCCTAAATCTGAATATAATGATAGTACTATTCCACATCTAAGAGTCTGTATAAATATCGTTATATTTTTCATAGTTATACAACTTCTGAATAAGTTAGCTAAATATGTGGGAAAATTTGATACTTAAAGTGAAGATTAATGTAATAATATACAAATAGATATGTTTGATAATACTCTCATTCTGGACTTTGAAACGACGGGATTGAATACCTATCATGATGATATCATTGAAATTGCTGCGAAGAAGTTTCGCTCTGAAGATAATTATACTACTCTTGTAAAATCTAAGAAGACCCTTGACGCAAAGATTGTTGAGATAACTAAAATCACCAATGAGATGTTGATAAATGAAGGTGTTTCATCTAGAATCGCTTATCATGGTTTTGGAGACTTCATTAAAAGTTCATTCAATGTGAAAGAACCATTATATATTCTCGCTCATAATGGAAACTCTTTTGATTTCATATTTCTTAAAAAAATAATTTCCACATTTGATTTTACCATCAATGTAAGATATATTGATACTGTCTCTGTGAGTAAGTTTGTGAATCCACGATTGTTTTCACATAGACTTGCGACACTATGTCATCCAAATATTTACAATATCGTAAATACTAATGCTCACCGTGCTATGTCAGATGTTGTCACCACAGAAAAAATATTTGAAAAGATGATTTATCATAGATTTTCATCTATAGAAGAAGTTTATAATAAGTTAGAGTTTATATGATTTATCTCGTTTCTATACGAGGATTTATAGACATACATTGTAACTCTTGAAATAGAAGCTTACAAGAATATGGTATGAAAACCTGTGAGAAGTTTCCGTAATTATTACATTTTTTACATTCATATATGTTTTTCTCTGGATTCCCAGTAGATATCATATTACATTTATCACAAATGAACACTGAATATTTATCTGAAACATCCATCATTCTTTCTTTTAAGAATGATGTTGCTCCGTGAGCAATCATACAGTCTCTTTCCATCTCACCAAACCTTAGACCTCCCAATGAAGATCTACCCTCTGCGGGTTGTCTTGTCATAGAGACAACAGGGCCACCGGAACGAGAATGTATCTTATCACCTGACATATGCTTCAATTTTTGATAATAGGTTGGTCCCATATAGATAGATGTATTCATTTGCTCTCCTGTAGCTCCATTGTAAAGGACCTCATTACCATGTCCCTCAAAACCGAACGATTCTAAACCCTTTGAAATACTAGAAATGTCATTATGATTAAATGCTGTTCCATCACCCATATATCCACCCATAGCACAAGATTTACCTACTACACATTCTAGTAATTGAGCAATAGTCATTCTACTGGGTATTGCGTGAGGATTAATAATAATATCGGGGACAATTCCATCTTTAGAGAATGGCATATCTTGTTCTCTATAAACCATTCCGATTGTTCCTTTCTGTCCGTGTCGGCTCGAGAACTTATCTCCTATATCTGGTATACGAGAACTTCTAATTCTAACTTTACAAAACTT
>Ga0206126_10002092_pt1 | contig 22650 bp, 13 predicted proteins | sample Helgoland_Spring_5_FD_148621 | JGI IMG/M metagenome (GOLD analysis project Ga0206126, IMG submission 148621) | Pelagic subsurface seawater microbial communities from Kabeltonne, Helgoland, North Sea - Helgoland_Spring_Bloom_20160412_1 | ecosystem: Environmental > Aquatic > Marine > Epipelagic ...
CAGAAATGGAATGGTATACCATACAAAGAACGTAGTTTACTAAAAGTATTTCAAAATATTACAGAGAAGTGTAACAAAGCAGGATTACCCCCTATCATTATAAAAGAAGCACATAGTTTATATAATATTATATCTCAAAATAAGATTTCTAGAGGTGGGAATCGTATCGGACTAATAACCGCATGTGTATATTTTGCGTGTGTAGATTGTAAAGTAGGAAGAAGTGTAAATGAAATAGCTGAAATATTTCAAATAAAGAATACTATATTAACAAAGGGATGTAAATCTTTCAAGGAGATAATGTATCAAAATAAAAATATGAGCAGAGTTAACACATATAAAACGGTAGGCGTTGAAGATTTCCTTGATAGATTCTGTTCGAAATTAGAATTAAACAATGAAGATATTGAATCGATAAAAAAAATCGCTAAAGTTTGTAAAGAAAGAGGACTCGTATGTGAGAATACACCACCATCAATGGCAGCCGGATGTATATATTTGTATCTCAAAAGCAAAAATATACAAAAAGATAAAAAAGTTTTAGCAGGTGTTTGTAAAATATCAGAAGTAACAATTAATAAATGCTACAAGAAAATTGAAAAAGAATTAGATATTCAAGACATCTTAAAATAAATATTTAGTAACAATATAATAGATATTACATACTATAAAAGACTTTATAACTACTCCCGATAGATTACACTCTCCTACTTCACTAAAAAATGTTTCAGGTGATAGAGCTAAAATATAGTTCATTGGAGAAGATTGTATCATAATCAGAAGAACAAATACTAGAAGCAATAATGTAGATTTGTTCTTTAAGTCATCTAAAATAGATATATCTCCAATATTACCAACTATAGTTGGTCTATTTTGTAACATATATTGTTGTTTATGATTCAGATAAACTTGTTTTTTTTCTGAAGGAAGATTATTGAACTGATCTTGTGTGAGATTTGGAGGAGGGGGTATTTTTCCATTATTCGGTTGCGTTTGCTGCTGCGTTTGCTGAGGTTGCTGTTGCGGAGGCTGTTGCTGACCCTGTAGAATTTGCTGCTGCATTTGCTGACCCTGTTGAAATTGCTGCTGCGGACCCTGTTGCATTTGCTGCTGCGGAGGTTGTTGCATTTGCTGCTGCGGACCCTGTTGCATTTGCTGCTGCGAAGGCTGTTGCATTTGCTGCTGCGGAGGCTGTTGCATTTGCGGAGGTCTTTGTGGTGGTTGGGTCAAATGTTGAGGTTCTTTTTCATTACTATTTAGTTCATTCAAGATTGAATCTACTAGTCTTGAATCTTCTTCAGAAATTGTAGAGTTCTTCAGCATGTCTAAAGATGTTTCCATAAATCTATAGTAACTATTCATAATTAATTTATTCTTTACAAACGTATATTAAATATTAACTATCCTATTAATACTACTGAAAAATAATGAACCTATGAATAAACCGAGTAAAATAGACAAAACTATTCTTAATATCATTTACATATAGATATATATTTTATCATTTTCAAAAACATAGTTATAAAATATTATGAAACATAATGCGTAATATACAATTTCATAATCTATGTAATCATTTATCTTCATGCTTTATAAATATAATACATAATAAATTCGTTTTTCAATTGAGTTTGTAATGATTCAAGATTAGTTTTTTGGTTTTCTCAAAAATATCTCTTATAAAGATTTTGATATAGTTGTATCTCTTATCTTTGAGATAATTATATATCTTTACCATAATAATATTTAATTCTTTAAGAAGTTTAATATTATACACTTTATTATTTTTATAAGAAGTTATGAACTCTTTTTCTTCTGTAAATAAAGTTAAAATATGAATATGGGGTTCATCTAATTCTTTCAAGAATATTTTTCTATTCATATTTTCCAGTTTTTCTAAAAATACATCTATCTTGTTATTTTTTCTACATAACCATTGTATTTGTGGATATTCAGTTATTGTATATTTAGCATCATCTATTATTTTATCATTATTAATGTAATTATCAAAAAGTTTTGTTATATCTTTTGTACAACATTTGTATCTATTCTTTACACATTTAATATTTCCGCGAATAAAGGGATTTTCACTATTAAGAATTGATTTATAATCTACATCATAAAATATTGTATTCCCCTTAACGTCTAAACCTCTTCTACCAGCACGTCCGCTCATTTGAAGGAAATCATCATTTGTGAATATATTAGAATCTTTATATCCCATAATACATGTTGTTAAAATGGGTAAATCTATTCCCAAACAAAGAGTTCTATCTGAAATAACTATACCTATATCCCTATTTGTCATTAATTTTTGAAGGATCCATTTATATTCTTCGGGCATATCTTCAGTATAAATCCCTATACCCCTCTTTAGAAGTTGAAATAGAGGATGTTCATATGAAATCTTTATTCCCATTGTTCTCAATATTTCTTTCCTAATACTTCTAATCTTGTCGCCTGACATAGATTCTTTTGGTGAGAAACAGTATTCAGGATGCTTCTGAAATATATCTATATAACAAAAATCTGGACGTTTCAAAAATTGATTCTTTTCTTTTTGAAGATTGTATTTTCTCTGTTTATAATATTTGTTTTTTTCAAGATGTATAATGATGTTATCATAAATAGAAAGAACCTCTGAAATGTATTTAGTTTTCTCTTTTTTATCATAATTCTCCATCTTTTCTCTCTTTTCATTCACAGGATCATTTGTCTTAGATATCTTCATTTTTTCTGAAAAAATATTCCTTTGCTCTATATATTTCTTGAAAAGATCATTCTTTTTTTCAAGAATCTTATTATAATATGGATAATTCTCTTTTTCATCTTTTTCAATAAGATCAAAAATATCATAAAATATATCCATACATATTGTAGTAGACATGTTAAATATAATCATGGGTAAAAGTTCCTTTTCCTTACATACTTTCAAAAATCCTAAAATATTGTTATTCTCACTAACATTTTCAGAACCTTTAAAAGAAGTTAATACATTTTGAATAAGTTCAGGCTCTTTATCTTTAAGAGAAACTAAATTACGCTTAATAATATCTTCATATTCTCTTGTATCATCTAACGATAAAATACTATCTTCCTCAAAAATATTATCTGGAGATAAATGCTCTATAATTTCTTCTTTATCTTCTTTTTCAAAGACATCTTCAAGTTTTTCCCATAAAAGTGCTGAATCTTTAGGAGTAAATTGATGATTTTTCTTGAGGAAATCATCATTCAAATCATTCAATTCAGTCGAACATAGAGGATGAAGTAATTCAAGCTTATTATTAGAATATAACCATTTTTGTAAATTAATGAATCTTTTATCATATTTCACTATCTCAATATTTTTATCAGGATGAATCTTCAATAATTTATCTCTGAACTCGTCTATATTGTTCATAGTAGCACTCAAACCTAGAAAATTACAATCATAATATTTCAAAAGATTCTCATAAATATGTCCATCATCTTCTTTATTAAGATTATGAATCTCATCAAATACAGCAAAATCATATTTTATATTCATATTATTATAATGATCTTCTATTATCTCTGGTGTTCCTATAAATATATTGGTCTTATCATCATACGATAATATTTCTCCCGGATTAAGTAAGAAACACACTTTATATCCCATATTCATGAAACTAGCGCCGACCTGATAAGCTATAGGCTTTGCTGGACATACATATAAAACTCTTGAGAATAAAACTCCAGCACAATAACCTACAAAACTCTTACCAGAAGATGTTGGAGCTTTTACTATTACAGATTTATTCTTTTTCATAAGATCAATTGTTTCAAGCTGCCATTCATCTAAAGTTTTCTTTCTCTGATCCCACAAATTCAAAGGGGGCAACATATGACTTAATTCTTTCATCATATACAATTTGTAATCATAATCTTCAAGTTTATTTTCAAACTTTTTTATGATCTTTTTGTAATCTTCATCCTCTGTATCTATCTTATGAAGACTGAAATAAAGATTCATGATATGTTGCATATATTTCTTCTTATCAGACCAGAAATACTTTAATAGACGAAACTTATACTCTATAATGCCCTCCTCAGTTTTAAGATTAGAAATATTCTTGTAAATATTATCATCTACAAGATTATCTATAAAATAATCAATCTTTTTAAAATCATTGGATACAGACTCTTTATATTTCTTTTTCATATTTTCTTCAATTATTAAGTCTTTCTTTTTCTTATTCTGTTTCTTATTACTCTTTTTATCACTTTTAACTTTATTATTTTCATAATCTTCAAGCATATGTTTTATATTATTCTTATTGGTTGATATATCTCTTATAAACTTCGCAAAATCATTTTTATCAGTTTTCTGCCATTTCAGAATATCCATATTCTTATTTCTTGACTACTTATAACAACTATAGATAGTAATGACTTTTTAAGTGGTTGATATATTAATTATATTATGATTATTTAACTCTGAACTGATGGACCAAATAATCTTCCTAAAATTGGTGAAATCATATTATATGTGTCAACTACTCTTGAATATTGATTATCATCTAAAGAAAAGAGCTGTCCAAACATACCCATTTCAATATTGTATTTTCTGTTCTTGTTTACAAGGTCATGATATAAGTTCACAATTATATCACTCTTATTGCTAGTATTACATAAATCTTTCTCTAAATCTTGTACAATTCCTATTATTTTCTCAATAGCTCTAGGAAATAAATCTCCTAAACTATCAATAAAGTTCATAACACTATTGTATTTTACATCATTAGTTTCTATATCATTCAAATCTATATTTACACTTAAAAGAGAAAATAATACAGTAAGAATCTTTAAAGTCTTATTGTATAAACCCTCAGTGCATAGATTTTGAGATGAGTTCATATACATCATATCTATACATTCTCGAACTCTTTCATCGGGTGAATGAATAAACATCACAATTTTTCTTCTTAAATATTGTATTTCTCTATCTGTAAACTTGGTGAAATCTCCATTAGCTCTTTCAATATTCGCGATCATTTCTTGTGATTCACCCTCTCTACCCACTATATCATTTATACACTCTTCTATTTGAGGATCTACATTAGTGAACATATTATTCAAATCTCCATATAAGCTTGCTATATTACCGTCTTGTGTTAATGGAGCTTCTCTTCTTATACTATCTAGCTTTTTAGCAATCCATGCTCTAGCTAACTCTTCGGGTATAGTTTTGTAATATGATTGTGTACCTGTACCTATTACTTCACATTTTTCAGGATTATTAGGATTATTAGGATTATTAGGATTATTAGGATTATTGGGGCAAGTTATAAGTTTTCCGGTATAAGACGATAATGTTTTTTGTTCATTTGTTATAGGAGGTCCAGTATCTAAAATACGTATATTATTAATAATAGAATTAGGTCCATTTTCAGTTAACATTTCTCTAGTAATTTTATGTTCTTCCAATCCATCTAATTCAGGGAGACTATTATATTCACGATTAAAAAAATCCATTATACTCATAGGATTCCCTTGATATAATAAATCTGTTGCGTTTCGTGTAGGTGTATCTTCATATTGAATAGTATTTGTATCAAATAATTCGGTCCTTCTTCTTTCAATATTTCTACCGTGCTGACTTGGAAACCAATCACTTATCAATGGGGAACATTGTTTTTGAACATCAAGAAATGAAGATTCATCTAATTTATCATTTGGAACTCCATCGGTTCCATGTTCTTCAAATATTACTCTTGCTTTCTCTGTTATGTCTTCTCCCTCTCGTAAAACCCCATTTAAATTTGAATCAATCACTCCATTTAATATTGTTTGATCCGCTATACCATAACGATACATCGTATAATCTTGTTCAAAATCTTTTTTAGACCTCCGTTGTATAGTTCCTAAATTAGTTATTTGTTGGTTTTGATCACCTTGTTCTTGTCTCTCCATAATCTTTAATTCTCCATTCAAAAATCCGTCTAAATTACCAAAATTAGTATCTGTTACTATACTTGTAGTGATATTGTAATCTATATTTTCCTTACCAGGTGGAGGAGTTCCACAAGTTTGACATTCTTCAATTGTCTCACCGGTGGATGGATTTATATCAGTATATATGTATTGTCCCTGACCACAAACATTCCCGTTCCTTGGATCTCCTGTAGATGCGTATAATTTTAGATCTTCAATCATACTACTAGATTTATAAAAGTTATTTCCTGTATATGGTTGATTACTCGATATTCCACTTTCTTTAAGATTTCCTTGTAAATAACATCTTTCATGATTAAGAATACTTTCTTTCACCATACCCGGTGGTCCATCATTCGGAACTTTATCATTATTTTCAAGATTGAGGCTCACATAACCGTCCGCTTGTTCAGAACCTAATATTTCAGGGTCAGTAACTAATTCATAACCAGAATAAAATCTACTAATTGTATCATTACAGTCTCCCATATTTACTTACATATATATTAGATAAAAATATTGACTAATAATATACACTATGAAAACTTTAAAGAAAGGTGGGGATTTAATTGGGAAAGGAGCTTATGGTTGTGTTTTTAATGTAGAGTTTCCGTGTAAATCAAATAAATTGAGTAAAAGAGGTGATAATTATATATCAAAAATATTTTTTCATAAGAAAGCTGTGAAAGAAGCTAAATCTGAGTTTGAACTTAATAAACTTATCTACAAAATAAGAGATCATACTAACTGGTGTGTATTATGGAAAAGAATATGTAGACCAAAAAGTTATAGGGAGATATATAAACACGATAAAAAAATAACCGAATGTCTTAAAAAAAGTGGTTTAACAATTGAGCAATTCAATAAACGCAGCGCAATGTTAATCGGACAATATGGGGGCAGATCTTTAGAGAAAATATTCGAGATAAAAATGAAAAAGATTAAAAATAAAAATGATTTTATATCATTTTTTCTCAAAACTATGAAAAGAATGTTGCCATTATTAGAAGGAATAAAATCTTTAAAAAACAATGGTATAACACATAGTGATATAAAGCGTGGAAATATTGTTCTTGATGGAAATAGTTTTAAAATGATAGATTTTGGATTAGCTTACAGGATTACTGATAATGAAGAATATTCTAAAAGATCTAATATACAATATTTTGATGATAGAATATATACACCATATCCTATAGATTTTGTCTACACTCATACGAATAAGAATCAAGAAAATGTAGATAGAACTGCTTATTTGAATAATGAAACCAAGAAAAACTTTGATGAATATTTAGACATTCATCAAATCTTTTTTAAAAGAGATAATATTGTAAATAAGATTACAGAGTTTTTAAAAAATGTTAAAGTTGATAAGAAAAATATACTAAAAACACTTGATGTATATTCTCTCGGTTACATTATTCCAAAAGCATTTTACAATGATTTATATTTATCACAAATAACTTTAGATGATATAAGTGAGTATGTTGAAGATCAAAGTATTAAACCATTTACAACACTCTTTAAAGATATGACAAGAGAAACATTTTTTAATGAAGGCGCAAGAATATCTCCCGAAGAAGCATATAACAGATTCAGTGAATTAGTAAGAAATGTTAATTATTAACTACCATCATCATCGGTAGGAACAGTAGCAGTCGGAGGAAATCCTAAAAATGGCCAGTTATTTGTTGTTCCATCTGTAGTGGCACACTCTCCCCCGTTTATGTATCTATTTATATTGCTATATAAACTATCAGTTGCCGGTGAATTACCGGGTTGTTCATACATAGGATCTAACTTTTCAGTTTTATATTTATTAAGATCATCATAAGTAGCACTACCATCAGTCTGATCAAATATATCATTAGGATTTACATATTTAGCATATTCATATTTTCCAATAAAATCCTTAGCGACATACGAATCACCTAAATGAGGTTCTAATGGAGATGGAGGATTAATACCTATTTTTGAATTATGTATAGGATTATTCTCAACATATTTTCCATTATGACTTCTTGGACCGATATGATACTCATTTAATTTATCTAAGCCATTATTTCCCTCACTATTATCTTCACTATTAACTATATAATAATTTTCTCTTACTATGTAGTCTGTAACAAAGTTAGCACAAGTCTGTCCATTAAACTCTGAATCATCATTTATTTTACATGATGGCAATTCATAAGAATTAGCAAATCTTTCATTAATTGTATTTCTATTTTTAAAGACAATATCAGGGGTATCTTCTAAACTTAAGTTTAGATCTGGTATCGAATATTTTTTACTATTTATTGGATTTCCATTTTGAGATAAATCACTCATACATTTATCCAAATTAGTCTGATCATATTTATCTGGCTCGTTTGTAGGCTGTAAATACCACTCTTCACACGCGTGAAACAATTCTATATTATCTTGGAATGTTTTTGGTTGTAAATGACATACATCAGATACAGTAGGAATTAGTATGTCTAGTTTATCCCCAAATAGATTTTCTGTATAAGGTATAAAAACATCTTCTTCTTCTCCATTGTATTTGTAAACTTTACCATCCGTATAATATACACATTTACCATCCGCTCCAGATTTTGTAAAAGGAGGACAATAACCTGGATTTATATTCGCCATATTTGTTTGTGAGAATATATTATCAAACTTGGGATTAGCTCTTCCTAGGGGATCAGAATCATCATTCTTATAATCATTGGGATCTGTATCATCTTTAAATCTAGAATCATTTAATAATCCATCATCGGGAATTGACTCGCATGTTTCATTTATAGCACAATATCTAGAACATTTGTAAATATCTTTATGATCATAATCAAGAGATCCTCCATCTGTCGCGGCAATATTTGCAGTTTTAGGCCATACTCTATCAAAATATTCTAATTTTTTTATAGTAATAGGATCCTGTGGCGTATCCGAATGTTGCACATCAAATACCTTTATATTATCTACATCACATCTGTCAATTTCTTTACAATTATCAGGATTATATGAATAAATATTTGTGAAAATATTTTCAGATACATCATAATTTTTGTAATTATTTAAGTTATGCTCATCAATAGATGGATTAATAAATTCACAAATTGATGATCTATCACATTGGGTAGAGTTTTTTCCAAGACACATTTGTTTCGCTTGAGCTTCGCTCATGGGTGGCTCAGAGGGCAGTTCCATTTTATTCCTCAAACACTGACCCTTTGTGTAATTAATATATGTTAGTTCATTATTATTATATGTATCATATTTTGTTTTACTCAGGTTAAAACTGGGCCACGGGACATCTGAGGATAAAGGATTACCAGCTTCATCCTTGTAATTTGTAGTATCAGGAACTATTCTCTGACAACTAGTTTTACAATACTCACTTATTTTATCATCTAGGGGTGTGCTACTGGTGTCCATCCCCGTATCCAATCCTGTATCACCATGAGATGATTCTTGAACATAGTCATAAATATTATATACTAAATTATTAACTTTATGAGTTATATTTTGTAAAGAAGTGAAAATGTAATATTCATTTTGTTCATAAATATTATCACTATTTCCTCTATATGTTATAACCGAATCCGCTGTTGATTTGAATGAACATTTTTCAGATTCAGGTCCACCAACATGTTCACACTGAGGATCCACTATTTGACAATAATCATACATATTTTCTTCATCATCACCATATATATCTCCTAATTTTACACATTCTATATTATCTTTTGGAATATTTGAAAAATATTTCCCCTTGTTAGTCAACGTATTAAAATCATTATCAGTATTATTATGATCAAAAAACTCTTGTAATAATCCAGTATTTTTTGATGGATTAATGGGATTTGTATTACTACTACTTGTTGGGTGAGGATCACTGGGTGTATTACATATCTCAACCATTTTATTTAAGATTGATGTCTTTGTGTAATAATCATTAAGTTTGGTTTCATCCTGTTGTGATTGAGGATCCCCCCCTGTTGAAGGTGGGATAGAATGTAATCTAGTTAAGTTTAATACTCTTTCATATAAACCAATACTACTTGTACTAACTGGAGCGACTATATAAAGTTCGTCGGAATCAGTCATCGACTTATTTAAAAGTGTATAATTAGCTAGGTTTAAATTATTAATATGTGTATCATCGGTGGATATTTCAGGTGGTACTGAACTTTCAGATAATAAATTATCTATTGTATATAAACTTATAGATATATTTCTAGGTTTTTCAACAAAGTAAGTTCCTTCCTCCCCATCGTAATTTTGTTGAAGTCGTAATGTTCCTTCTACATAATTAAAAATAATTGAATCTGCCCCTTGAGTGTCATCATTTTTTTCTATATTAACACAATTTTTTAAAGAATTTATTATTACTCCATTTAAGTTCTTATAACTCTGTAAATCGTAGATCTGTTCTTCCCGACTGGGTGGAATATAATTTACATAAGGAATGATACTATTAGAACGAAATAGATCTATCAGTTGTGAATATAGTTTACTCTTTTTAACTATTCCGGGAGAAGGATATTCTATATACAAATAAACGTTTTTCAAGACTGGGTTTGTGACATCTTTAAAAGAAATTTCGCCGGTCCTAGTAGCTTCTTGCGTGTCGGTTATACTTAATTCTACAATAAAAGCACCATTATCGGGTATTGTTATAGTTTCTTCATTATTTAATGTTTCGGGGATAGGATAACGTAAAGGAGTGTATATGTTTAATATGTTTTCGCTACTTGCTTCTTTAAAATCTCTCATGATGTCAGTAATATAATCATTCATGAATACACTTAATGTTAATCCATTCTCTTCATTAATAGTGTTTTCTTTCATTATTTCTATGAAACTTCGGTTTGTATATAATTTCTCTTTTCTATATGGAATAATTTGATAGAAATGTTTTTGACAACCGACTATATTATCTCCTTTCTTCTTACATGATTCTAGGTCACTTCCAGTAATATTCATACGATTTTTGTCACCTATATAAACACAAGTTTCTAAATATTCACTTAACATTTCATAAGTATAATCTATTAGTTGATCTACATAATATTTTATACCATTAGTGTTCGCTTTTTCACGTATATAAGGTTTTTCCCCCTCAGCTTCACAAGGTATATTTGTACATTTTTTTACAATTATTTCATTTAATATTTCTTTTGCTCTATCACCGATTAAAAAATCCAAAAATCCATAAAATAGTATGAAAGTTGAAATAGTTTCCCATAATGTAATTTTGGGGTGATTGTCTGGACTTCCAAAATAGAGACTATCTTCCTGATTACGGGAAATCCAGTACATCACATTTCCTAAACCCCGATTAGGCCATTCCGCACCGATCTCAGTTGCACTTAGGTTGTCTTTAAAAATATTCGGATCAGTATATGAAAAAAATGTTCTACCATCAGTTCCTGTCTCATCATATTTTAATACACTATCAAAATCGTCATTTATAACAAGACTATTATCATCTCCGGTGACCCAGTATGGACTATATGTTTCATCATAGTCTAAAATATGCTTCATGAGTAAATAATTTGTAAAATATACTTCCAATGAATTACTGTATTTATCGCCAAAACTTTGATCGGCCGTGCCGCTACTCACTTGTGATATACTACTATAAATATTATATAGTTGAATACAGTTGGGTGTATAAAACGAAAAGTTACTAATTTGTCCCGAGCTAGCTGAGATGATATTGCGATTTTGATAATCCTTTTGAATATCAGAAACTCCTGGAAGTCCTGAAAGTGGACAATAATTTAGTAATATATCAAATACTGTCCTATATTTAATATATTTTATTTTATCTGGAGCAATTTGTGTTGGAGTTGTATCTCTTATACCAGTTTCTGTTATATCTTCCAAATGTATGAATCTTTCATTCATTATATTTAGTACACTTGTCGAAAACGGATTTGAAACTGTCAATTTTATAGCACCAGCATCCCCATCACCTATAACAGAATCACTTATAAAATTAAAAATATTCTCTTCACCAATCGTTTCACTAATTGTATAATTATCACTTAATTCTCCATCATTATATGCAATTGTATTATTTAGTAATGGATATATAAAATCATCACTCGGATCTTCTGAATCATCATTCTCGATAGATAATCTTCTTCGGTCAATGTATTTAATATCTTTTAATTCACTTAATGATGTATCTGAAAATTCAGTAATAGGTAACCCATATTCATCAGAATTAGTATTTTCGGGATCTTTATTTGTTTTATCGAGATAATAAAGTATATCATTTTCAGGCATTAAGAAAATATTCTGAGTTTCGAAGCCTGGGGAGGGAACAGCTGCATCAGCAGCAGCAGCCGGAGGATCTGTAATGAAAAGGGGGAGAGAATTAGTAGTCAGATCACTTAAGTTATCAATATAAGGTTCCTCTTCTGATTTATAATACATACTTCTTATTTTTTCAGGGTAAAAATATCTATAGTCGCTACCCGCTGATAAATTATCCAATAATACTGTTTGAGGTGTTAGGGTATAAAGATTTCTAATATACCTCTCACCTCCATCGGGAAATTGCATTGAATCAAAATAATATGATGATGTTGTACGTTTATGTTGGTAATTTCGTATGTATGATGATGAGCAGTCTCCATTATCTTTAATAAAGACATTCTTGTTAGTATAGTCCGAAAGTTTATGTTCCATACCGACTGCACCCGTCAATATAATATTTTTTTCGTAAAAATTAAATGGTTTGGCATCTAAATATTCATCTATTGTCCTCCCATTATTGTTACCATCCATAACATATCCATACCCACATAAATTATCCTTTAAAAAATCTAAACCAGAAAATAATGTCCCCGTGTTTAAATATGGTGAATCTCCTGTTGTAGAACTCTTACTGATAGTTGGATAATCTTTTTTGTAATATAGTGTTTCTGCCGGAGGATCCGAAGGGGGTAACCCATCCATACTTGTTGTATCAACATTATTATAAAATTTACACGTGGTTCCGTCTGTGAAAACCAAATCACATGCTTCATCTTCATTACATAGTGTGAAACACGTTTCTTGGTCTCCTGGCTTGGTCGTCGAGGGGGGTTGATCTGAGGGGGGTGATGGAACAGGCGTATAATAATATTTTTCATCGGGAAACACGCTCAGCTCAGGAACGCTGGAGTTGTTGAAATATCTGTCACTTTGTAAATAAGATCTGTCTAATTGAATATTATCAAAACTATTAGTATCACTTCTTGATGGAGTGGATATACCAGATTTAAGTATTCTCCCATCTTTATGCTGCCATGGTATACGAACTTTCTTATTTTGAGCAATATATGCTTTTTTATTCACGTCCGATTCGGTATCTGTATCTGTTTCTCCAGTATTAGAAGAGAATATAACTTGAGGAAGATAATTTCTTTCAAACTGTCTTATAAGATCTATAAATGCAATATTTGTCTTAATATCCATAAAGAGAATATAATTTTTATCTTTTCCTGGAATATCAGGATCATTAATAATATCAGGCGTTCTTCCATTATCACCTAATTTTAGTGAAGGCCAATACTTATTCTTATTTTTTTGTCTATTATCACCCCAAGCACTACATTTATTTGTAACACTCTTATATGGAATATTAAAATTGGTATCCTTATCTATATTGGATCCTTCATCTGGTTCACAACTTTCAATACAACCTTTCCCATCTTCCGTTCTAGAGTTATCTATCATAGTTTCTTCATCGTAGCATGTTTGACATGTTCCATGTGAACCATTATATTCACATAAATCATTTCTATCTTTTATAGTGATTGTATTATCATTTGGTGTTGTGGGATAGTATTTTTCTTTGAACTGATTTATATATACACTTGCTTCTATTACGGAATCAGGATTCAATAATTTAAAATATTCATATCCTATATCTTTTAATGTCAAGTCTACATTATTATCTTTACTGGGAATACATACATTATTTTTAGTATCCACCTCACAGTATGATTTAGGACAATCATCTATAGTAGAAAAAATACAAGTTTTAGATAATCCTTCAAAATTACAATTGGGTTTATACCAGTGTTTACCTAATTGTTGACTACCAGTTGACCAATCACTTAAACCATCATTAGATTTAGATGTTCCTATACAAGCGACTTTATTTACATAATAAGTTTCCAGGAAACTTGTAACATCATCACTGGATGATAATGGTGTATAAGTATTATCGGTGTTTTTATATACATTCAAAGTATCATCTATTGTATTTAATAGTTCATCATATGTTAATTCATTTACACATTCTCCATCACTATAATCATCTTTGATTTTGAACCTACTGTTTTCAGGACATTCCTTACAAGTTTTAGATGATGAATCATACGTTTTACCTAAATACCAACATGGAACTTCATCATCCATAATAGGAATATCAAAATTATCTAAAACAACACCATTTTCTGTAAAGCCTGTTTTGTTGTTACCATTCAATGTGTTATATGTAAAAGAAGTTTCTCCTAACATATCATAAAGAGAATACAGATGATTTTCTAAAGATTCTGTTAATGTTTGGGATGTTGTAATTTCACCAGTAGATAATTCTGGGAAACATCTACCATCGGAACTATCCGGATTGAGAGAATAAAATGTACATTCTGGATCTTCTAGACATTCAACTCTTCCTAAATCTTTACATTTTTTGTATACAGAGCTTGTTTGAACGGGAAAGTTATTTTCAGAAGTTTTAATACATTCTCCATCATTTTCTGAATAATAAGTTTGAGGACATCTTTGAAAACATGTGCCGTCGTGTCCATCATTTCCCGATGATATTAACAACTCATTGTAATCTTCCCATATACAAATATCCTTATTATTACATGATATTTTATCATTCAAAGTATTACAATCTACATGATTAGAACTACTGAAACTCCCAGATACACCACAAAGATTTTCTGATTGAGTGGGGTCTTTTATAAACGTTGTATTTATATCATTTATGATATCTTTGTCAAAACAAGAAATACACATTGAGTTTTTAAAGTATTCGGGATAATCTTCATGACTATTTGGAACAGTTCCAAATATATTAACATTTTTTCTAGGAAGAGTTATAGCGGGATCCCCCAATAAGGATGCGTTATATTCGGGTTTATCTCTTATTTCATTAATAACATCTTTTTGTTCACCATTTTTCTTGGAGAAATTTCCACCCATATAACATTCCTGTATATCATCCGTATATACAACTGTAGGATTTTCATTATCTTCTTGTGCTTGAGGGAAACTATCACTGTTTAGAAGTTCACCTTTACTATTATATGTTCCAGAGTATTCATCATTTGAAAGTTCTACACAATCATTATCTAACAGTTTAGTTCCTGGATCACAAATATTCCACCCATCTTTTATTTCACAATAAGGATCTGATAAACATTCAGAACTGGACTTATTACTACAATAATTATTTGATATATCATCATTATTTACACAGGATTCACTATCTGGATCTACAATACAAAAACTTTCACCATTATCATTTTTTGAATCTGTACATAAGTTTTCATCTAATTTATTCTCAGTATAAAAATAAAGATGTAAAATTATTCTAAGGATATTTTCGTATATAATTCGATTTTCATGTCCCGTGTTTAATAAATTGTCTTTTAGTTTCAATAAATTAAATAAGCTATTTATGAAATCATTTAAGTTTATAGTGGTTCCTTGTATGGTTAAATTACGCATAGAGGTTTCTACTACAGTAGATAAGGGAGTAAGCTCAATGGTTTCACCGGGAATGAAATCATCTTCAGGGGTAGGATTGCTTTCAATTGAAGATGGGAAAAGCCTACTAAAAGAGTTTGGAGTTATAATTATATTATTTATAGCATTGGACAAATGTAAGGTGTTTGCGATATAATATTCTATCATAGAATTAATATCACCATTATCTATTTTAAAATCACTAATATCTTGATTATCGGCTAAAAAATCTGTTAAAACAATTTCATTTGAATCTGTTGTGTTAGTTTGTTCCATGTATATTTTCACCAATGCTTCGATGGACCCTGAGTTTGAAAAGTTTTTGTTATGACAAAAATCACTTTTGAAATTACATATATTTCGGTTATTTTCACAAACTTTTGTTGATGAATCATAATTACAATTTAAATTTTTGTTACAATCATCTTTAGAATAAGAATTACAAGGTTGTGATATATCATAATATTTATGCGTACAGTTTACATTCTTTTCAGGTTTACACTTTTCAGGTAAGGTTGTTTTTTCAAAATCGATACATTCTCTGTTTAAACTATCATACACTCTACTTGTACCTGGACAAATATACTGTCCAAATAAATAATCTGAACCGTTTTGTGCGTATCCGTCGACTATATTTGCGAAATTCTGTAAATACCCACGTAATATCCCCTGATTAGGATCATTATCACCATCAACACCATCAACACCATCAACACCATCAACACCTTCAATCAACTTTGAATATTTCATTATTATTTTATATGAAAGAATAATTATAAGAATTATTATTACATCTTTTCCCATAATTCTTATATATACTATGAACTATATTTTATTCTTTATTTAAAATTTGATTTATAAACTTGATTTTGAATTAACATTCAAATAATATTACACAAATGGCTTGCTATCATTGTAATAACTGTATCAATGGCAAACCATGGATTATTTATGGTAATGAGGACGGATCTGTAAAGAATATATGTGGATATCTTTGTTCTAAAAGGTGCCCCGATATAACACATTACAATTACAAACATATTCAGAACAAAGAGGATTTTACATTTAATTTAATTCCAATTATACCTAAGAAAGAAGAACTTAAATTGTTATCAATTGATGAAATATGTAGAATGAATAATTCTCAACGGACACAATATGAAAATCATCTTGATAAAATGTTTGAAATAGATGAAGAGAATATTAAACTATATGAAGAACATATGGAGATTGAGAAATCATACAAAGAACAAGAATTACTAAGTAGTAGCGATGAAGAGGAAAATTAAGTACAAATTATGAAAAGAAATTATATATTATTAATATGATCAATATAACTGATGAAAATATAAGTGAAATACTTGAAGATTGTGAAAATTATCATTTTTTTTATTTTACGGCTAGTTGGTGCGGTCCCTGTAAAAAATTATTACCATTAGTAGAAGAATTATCAACTAGAAATACGAATGATAAACTCATATTTTACTATGTAAATATAGATGAGAATGATAAATTATGTAGTTCATGTAATATTAAACAAGTCCCAAGTTATGCAGTTGTAAAAGATAAAAAAGTTTTAGGATTAGATACTGGTTCAGATATTGCTAAAGTTGGCAATCTTTTAAAAGAATGTTTGAAAGATATAAATTAATCTTCTTTTTTGTGAGGCAGAATACCTTCATTATAATGTTTTCTGTAAATAATATAAGCGAAACAGAAAAAGTTTATCGTAGTTGCACTCATTAGAGAAATATCATTTAAATTTATTAAAGCGTGTAAAAACCAAAATATTTGAGAAGTAATATACAATATTAGAGTTCTTGATGAGAAAGATAATGTTTTCCCAGTTGTATAAACTTTATATACTTGAGGTATAAATGCTGGAACAGCTAAAAATAAAGCAATCTTACCTAATATATTCTTCATTATATATATATATATATTTATATTTTAAATATCTTAAAGAGTTAATCGTAATTTAATATTACAAGATATAATGAGTTTTGATGAAATGAATCTAAAAGAGAACCTCTTAAGAGGTATATACGCATATGGTTTTGAAGAGCCATCTGAAATACAGAAGAGATCTATTCCCCATTTTATTACAGGGAGAGATGTAATCGCACAGGCTCAATCAGGTACAGGGAAGACTGGAGCTTTTTCAATTGGTTCTCTTAACAATATTGATGAAGAGATAGATAAGACACAATGTATTATTTTATCACCTACAAGAGAACTTGCTGAACAAACGTATTTATTTATAAAAGAAATTAGTAAATATACAAAGATAAAATGTGAAAAGGTTGTAGGGGGGACAAATGTTAGAGAATGTCAACGGGTTTTAGAAAATAGTCCTCATGTAGTTATTGGAACTCCTGGAAGGATTACAGATATGATTAGACGTAATAGTCTTTATACCGATGGAATTAAAAACTTTGTTGTAGATGAAGCAGATGAGATGTTATCTCAGGGTTTTATAGACTCTATTCGTGAAATATTTAATTACATTCCAAAAAATACAGTTGTCTATCTTTTTAGTGCGACAATACCAGATGAAATATTAGAGTTGAGTGAGAATTTTATGAATAATCCAGAAAAAATCCTAGTAAAAAAAGAGAACTTAACTCTAGAGGGTATATCTCAATACTATATAAATGTAAAACGACACAACTGGAAATTAGATACTATGATAGATATTTATGGAGCTATTAATATATCTCAATGTATCATATATGTTAATCATAAACAAAGGTTGATAGAAATTGCGAGTAAACTTAATGATATGAACTATCCCGTCGGATGTATTCATGGAGATTTAAGGACCCAAGAGAGAGAGGAAATAATTAATAGTTTTAGAATTGGAGATATAAGAATCCTTTTATCAACGGATTTATTATCAAGAGGGATTGATGTTCAACAATTGTCACTTGTTATTAATTATGATTTACCCATAAATAAAGAAACGTATATTCATAGGATCGGGAGAAGTGGACGATATGGTCGTAAGGGTGTAGCGATTAATTTCATAACCGATAGAGATATAAATGAACTAGAAGAACTAATGCGATTTTATGATACAAAAATAGAGGAAATGCCTCAAGATATTGAAAATATAATTCAAGTGTAATCATTTAAAGATTGTGCGTAATTATTGTAGTAAATACTTCTATTTATTAATATGGATGCCCTTGGTTTAGATTTTGGAACAGAGAATGATAGTAAGAAGATTAATGTCGGTAATATCATATCTCCTGCTAATAGTGAAGCGAACTCTCCCAAATTAAATGTAATAGATAATATTGGTATTGAATTATTAGCCAATACTGCTGATAATCTTTCAGATAAATCTTTAAAAGAAGAAAAGACTATCCCTGTAAACATATCATCTCCCCAGAAGATGGATGAGTCTGATAATGTTATCATTGAGAATAATGTTCCACAGGGTGAAGAGTTTGTTCCTATACACAGAATGAATCCTACTCAGATAAAAAATGAAAAGATTGATTATATTTACAAATTCAAGAAACTTAATGAGCAAGGTATTCGTACTACCATGAATTACAATATGAACTCAAATCTTGAAGATATGAGAAATGAATATCTAAAATTAAAAAAACAAAGAGAAATTGATAACTCTGTAAAGTTTCAAAGAAAAGCATTAATGGCATTTGTTACGGGGATTGAATTCTTGAATAACAAAGTTGATCCATTTGCGGTTCAGTTAGACGGATGGTCAGAATCTGTTAATGAAAATATTTTTGATTACGATGAGATTTTTGAAGAATTATACTTAAAATATGGTGGTGATTCAGAATTAGCTCCAGAATTAAGACTTATGTTTGCTCTCGGTGGTAGTGCTTTCATGTTTCATTTACAACAGACCATGTTCAAGTCTTCGATGCCTGGAATGGATGATATCTTAAGACAAAATCCAGATTTGATGAAACAATTCGCATCCGCCGCGGTAGGATCTATGGGTAATCCCATGAACAATCCTATGGGCAATCCCATGAACAGTGCTAAAAGTAACATGCCACCGGGTATGCCCTCAGGTATGGGCGGCGCAGGCCAAAGATCTCAACAACAATCTAGAGGACCACCATCAGACAATTCATCCCCAAGAAGACCAGATATGAATGGTCCCGATGGAATTGATAGTCTTATTAAGACTATGAATCTTGAGCCCAATAAGATTCCCGATCTAGATAATATTTCATTAGTGAGTGGTGATACAGATAGAAAGAGTGGTATTACTCTTAATCTTTAGTTAGTAAAACATTTTGAACCAAAACATACATAAAAAGATATCAACATATTTGTAATAGTAGCAATATATAAAACATGGCTGAGAAGAATAATTTTCGTCCAGGACAAAAAGTTCTTTATTCAGGGAAGAGAACGCGTAATCTTCAAGAAAATAATGAGGGAGTTATTGTAAAGGGAAAGATTGACTCACGGAGGACTCTTCTAGTAAGATTTGATAATATCTCTGTATATATTCCTAAAGATAAGCTTCAACTTGTAAATGATATTGTAGATGAAGTTGTCATCGATGTAGTCAATGAGATTACAGAACCTACACCATCACAATTGAAACGCAGGGTAAAGCTCGACCAATGGAAGCGTGTAAATAAACTGAAGAAAGAAAAAGAACCATCAAAATATGATCTTATCCTTAAGAATCGTGAACTTGTAAAGAATAATCGTTCTAAGCGAATGAATAAGAGAGAAGAGATGCGTCAATCTATGCAAGATAATATTTATAGAACTGAATGTGATAAAGAAAGTAACAAACTCGGATCAGTATATCGTCAACTTGATTCAGAAATATACAAGTTGAAAGAAGAAATAAAGAATAATTCAGGAAAAGAAACAGAGAATAAAGAAAAGATTAGTGAACTTTATAATGAACAAAAAGTTTTGAAGAAGAATAACTCTATCCTAAAGTTCATGTATTCTAATGGTTATTATACAATGGACGCTCATTCACCATCGACATACTATGATCTATGTTTGGGTAAGAAAGTTCATTTTTCCCCTGAACCAAGAGTAATGGAAGTTGAAGAATCTGAAAATACTAATCCTTAACTCTAAATTTGAAACTCTTATCATTTATCCTTTTTAAAGATTGTTCATATCCTTCTTTTATAATCGTTTCTTTCTTACTTTTATCTACATTAAAATCATATGTTGATAAATCAATAACAATATTAATAGTAGATTTTTTATACTTGTTGTAAGATAAAGATGATACAGAAAACATATTTTGTAAGAAACCTAATAAAGGTATATCTTCTTCATCAATATTTTTCATACATCTTTTTATGTGAATACAAATTACATTTTTAGATTTTACTTTCTCAATAGGTAAGTTTCCCGAAAGACCTCCATCTACATAGTAATCATTCTTGTATTTTTGAGGTTTGAAAAATATAGGAAGAGTTGTTGTCATTATGAGTAATTTTGTTACTGAAATATTTGGATGAGTCTTATGATTAAAATGAACAGAACACTGTTTTGAAACATTTACACATTTGACATATAATTCAATAGGATTATATTCATAAAGTTCTTTAAGTGTTATATCCTCTTTTTGAAACTTGTATAAAAAAACACTTTTCATTAATTTGTTAAAATATTTTTCATGATCTAGTAATCCCAATGAATGTGAAATATTATTGAAGTTTATTCCTTCAATATCTAAACATTCGCTAAAATCACAACTTATCAAGCATTCATAAATAGCTCTTTCACTTATTTTCAATAATAAACATACTGAATAAAATGTTCCTATAGATAATGTATGTATCTCCTTTATTCCTTCTAAATCATCTTTAAGTATATCTTTCTCATATAATGCTCTAAAAATACCAACAAAAGATACTACTTTTGTACTCGCCCCACTTATAACAAGTGTATCAGGTTTTTGCATATGAAAGGTCTTTATCTAAAATATAAAATATTTATTAAATATTATGAATACGCATACAAATATGAATACTCAAATAGATATGAATGATTTAGAGAATGACCATCTTAAAAAGGTTAAAAAAAGAAATGCTATATATCTTAAAGTATTAAGTGATTGCCACAGAAAAATAAAGTTTAATTCGAAATTAGATCGTATGTATTGTTTTTTTCTTATACCAGAGTTTATCTTTGGAACACCTCTTTATGATGTAGTAGAGCTAAGAAGTTTTATAATGTTTCATCTAGAGAAGAATGGTTTTAAATTAACATATATTGATCCGAACTGGTTGTTTATAACATGGGAAATAAAGAAGAAAATACATACATCTCCTAAACAAATATCTACTAAACCAAAAAATGATTACAGACCCATAGAAGAGTATAAACCCAGCGGGACATTCAATAGTGGTGTTTATGATGATGCTACATTATTGGCTATGCAAGATAAAGCAAGAACATTGAATCTTTAGCATATCATTAAATATCTAATATTTGTAAAGATAATATACTGCAACAGAGTTAGCAATCGCGCACCACATTGAACCATAACCACTATTTGTGATAAGTTGTAAAACTATTAAAGATAATAATCCTATTAATGCTCTATCGTAATGAGGATAACTTATAAGGAACCCGAATGCGAACAAAGTAACAAAGCTTGCCTCGTCCCCCCCCCACATAGGACTACTAAAATAACTATCACAAGAAGCTATTGAATATCCTCTATATCTTTCAAAATTATAGTATATTGCGTATAATGTCATCAATCTAACAATTGTATCCAATGTCTCATAACTCTCTAATCTTATGAAATTGTTGTATAATAATTGTAGTGATAATAAGAAAGGTATTAAATATGATGTTGTATAAAGATTTATCTTATTCTTTTTCATTTTATTATACCACAAGATTGCATCTGGAATTTGCATTGAAGAAAAAATCATTAGGAATATTACATTCTGTCTTTGATAT
>Ga0206126_10002095_pt1 | contig 22637 bp, 41 predicted proteins | sample Helgoland_Spring_5_FD_148621 | JGI IMG/M metagenome (GOLD analysis project Ga0206126, IMG submission 148621) | Pelagic subsurface seawater microbial communities from Kabeltonne, Helgoland, North Sea - Helgoland_Spring_Bloom_20160412_1 | ecosystem: Environmental > Aquatic > Marine > Epipelagic ...
ATATTTAAACTTCAACGCGAAATCGGTCAACTTGAAGAGTTCAGCAAGAAATTTAATTAATATGAGAAACTTGAAATATCTAATTTATGTCGTCAGTCAAGATCATGGCACAATGCCTTGCACCGCATTTCCCAAGGGATATGCAAGCGAGGAAAATGCTTGGAAAGCTGTTGAACGCATGCTAAAGAAGCGTGAAAGCGACGAATTGACTTGGGACGAAAGTGAAGACTTTGGAAAAGCTTGGGTTGTTATGCCAACTCTGATTGATCCAAACGGTGTTAATATCCACGGAAAGGTTTACAAATAATGGCTATCAAATCACTATCCGAAAAACCTCTGTTTGAAAAGATTGAGATTGATCTCTCCAACTTCCCAAAGGTAGACTCATTCTTTTTGTTGGGTACCGCTCAAAATTTTGCAAAGCAGATGGGCAAGACTCAAGAAGAAATCGACGCAATCCTTAAGGACATGAAGTGCGGCGATTATGACCACTTGCTCGAAGTTTTCGATGAGCACTTCGGCGAATTCTTCATCCTCTGGAAACCATAAATTATGAAAATGTTACTATATCCATTCGCGTTACTTGCAGAGATTCTACTTCTCTTTATTGTCATCCTATTGATGTATCCTTTCCCATCGTGTGCAGAAGCAATCTGCGACCTCGTCCAAAACCGTCTACCTGACACAAAATGGTATTTCTCAACCAAATAAGATTATGATTGAAGGAAATTGCACAACTAATTTAGACGAATACAAATCCGCCACTTGGCCAACGTCATTCGTTGCCGTACCACGAGTTGGCGAATTCGTTCGCGCCCAATGCGGCAAGCAACTTAAGGTTGTCCGTGTTGTCCATTATGACGGAACAGTGCCTCTTTCATGGCCTGGCGAAACAATGCCTTGCAAACCAAAAATTTCAGTAGAACTTAACCGATGAGTAATCCACGCCCAAAAGTCATGCTCCCACCAAAATTCATTTGGGAGAATCTCCGTAAAAACTGGCTTACTTTGCCAGGAATATCCAACAAACATAAAGTGATATTACGCCGTCTTGAAGCGCTAAATTTATGTGACGAAGACGCCATCACAATGATCCGCTACTTCCGCAACAAACACGTCCACGACCTTTACCTCCGTCTCGAGTTCAACTCTTGCCTTTTCACAAAAAACTTATATTAAAAATGAAACCAAAAATTGTAACAATCGAACAAATCGCGTCTCACCAAAAGCATCCTAACGCTGATCGCTTGCACATCTACACCATGGAAGGTCTAGGCTGGCAAGTGGTTTCAAATGTAAAGTACGAACCAGGTGACATCGTCGGCTTCGTCCATCCAGACACCGTCGCTCCAGACAACGGAAAGTTTGAATTCCTTCGTGATGCAAAGTTCCGCATCAAGCCGATCAAGCTTCGTGGTGTTCGTTCAAACGGAATGCTGCTTCCCGACACTGAACTCAACGATCTGCATGAGCACCTACCGTTTGGTGCAGATATCGGTGAAGACCTTGGTTTTAGGAAGTACGAAAAGCCTCAACCGTTGGACCTTGGTGGAGACGTTGCAGGTAACTTCCCAAAGGAAATCGTTCCTCAAACCGACGAAGAGCGTTTGCAAAATTTGCCAAGCCTCATTAAAGATCTTCAAGAAACTGGTGCTGCTTACGCTACCATCAAGCATGACGGATCATCTGCAACATTCATCAAAACTCTTGAAGGAGACTTTAAGGTGTGCAGCAGAAATCTTGAATTGCGTGACACTGAAGGAAATGCGTTTTGGAAAATGGCTCGCAAATACAACCTTGCCGATGAGATGATCAACGGAACAGCTATTCAGGCTGAACTTGTCGGACCGAAGGTTCAAGGAAATCCTGAAAAGTTTCACTCACTTGAACTTCGTGTCTTCAACGTCTGGACACTTTGGGACGGCAAGATGGCATCATTTCCCGAAATTGAGGAGTGGTGCATTGCATTGAAGGTTCCTATGGTGAAGGTTTTCAAGACTTTCATCGGTGATGAGATTCCTTCAAGCATCGAAGAATACGAAGCGTTGTCACGTCAAGTCCAATACGGTGACCAACCTGGTGAAGGTTTAGTATGGCGTCCGATGTACCCACGCTTCAACCAAGAGCTTCAAAAGTACCTTTCTTTTAAGGTAATCAACGATAACTACAAAGACTAAAATTATGATTATCCTAAGCGGTGCGATCTTGTATGCATTTATCTGGTGGTTTGTTGGTCTTCTATCAACATTGGCCGTCTATGGAATAATGTTCTTAATCAAACGTGTTTGCTCAGAAGAAATATCTTGGCCAATAACAGTGACAGGTGACGATATAATGTTCACCGCCAAGATATCATGTTTCGGGCTTTTCGTAATGGTCGTTGCAATTTGCGCCTTGAAATGGCTGATCTGCAACATCATATTAGCTGCATTTATATTGGTTGGGGGTGTGACTTCAAAGATAACATCAAAGCCAGTTGCAGTACTCAGTAAATACCATAAAAACTTGATGCGCCGATACAAGGCATTCCTAGTTAAAGACATAATCACAATAAACAAAAAGAAATAATGAAAGAATTCAAATACCTTACAACTGAAGAACTTCAGGAGATGAATAAGACTCGCTTGCTTGCTTACCGCAAGACGGTGTATCGAGAGATTCGTCGAACTGAATTGCCATTCACTACAATGGAGGGCGATCTGGTTTTTGAGTGTGACGAAGAGCAAGATAAATGCGAAGCAGCTGTAACAGGCTTGCGGAAGTATCTCGCAAAGGTAAATCTCAATCTTGAACAGAAGGGTTAATCATGGCACAGAACAAAAAGAAATCTCGGTGGATGGTCCTTGACAAGAACGGCAATCCTGTTGTGGTCGGTAAGCAAAATGTTTATCAGTCAGAAGGTCGAGCTTGGGGTTGTGCAAAGATGACTTGCAAATACTCATTAATGCGTATTGAAAACAACCGTCGCGTTCATGCTTCTGAAGAAGAGGTCGAAGCATACGTCCGCACTAAGTATGACGTGATTGAGTTGATTCCTGCTAACGAATCACCGATGCACATTGCTGTCAGTGAAGCACTTATTAGTAACTGCATGGACATTCCTGCTGATACTTTGGCTGTCGATGAAGCAAAAGAAGTTCTTGCTGAATTGCTTAAGGTTGAAGTTCAAATGTCACAAGACCCGCATATTACACCGCCAAAGATGAAGCTGCTTCGAAATATGCCGCGTCTTTGGCGGTGTTATGACGGCATGGGTTCCATGGGCGAAGGTAACACTCCAACCGCCGCCGCTGCTGCATATAAAGCAGACGTAGATAAATACTCAAAACCATTCGATAAAGACAATGTATAAAAACGCTCAAACATTCCTTACCTGCAAAGCCTATTGGGTTAAGATTCATATTGCAGGATCATTACCGCTGATTAAAGCAGCGTGCCAGAATTACTGTGACACTAAAGGGCTTTGTGTGACAGTTACACCTACTGACTATATCTATACAGGTGGTCATGAGACGGGTGCAACTGTTCGGCTTATCAACTATCCACGCTTTCCAAAAAGCGATAAAGAGATTGAAGATATTGCTGAAGAGCTTGCTCATGTAATTCTGGTTGAAGCAGGACAAGAATCGTTCACAATCGAAACGCCAATATTCTCCAAGTTTTACAGCTGGAGAGAACAGGACCAAACACAACGATAAGCACCGCTCGTCTAAATCACCGACGCTACGACTATGAAATACAACTGGGATCATCCGATACGCCTAAAATTAGAACGAAAGCGCCGCGCTATTGCCGAGCGTATTAATAATCTAGAGAGGGCTAAAAAGAGCGGCAAGAAATACAGGCGATACAAACAACTCTGGAAGCAGATGACGAAGGTGGCGCACAAAATCAACGACTGCTCAATTTAGAATGGAGAACCAAACATAATTAAACAATGACCCCAACACCAAAAGATATGAGCGACGACGAGCTCAGAGAGTACAACGAAAAACAGAAATGTTTTATGGTCGATCTCTTTGAACGGGAGCGCTGGATTTTAGGTCAACAGATCAAACGTGATCCAAGAGATCATTGGGGCGATCTGGCCGTTTTAGAAAGTCGAGTAATACAGATCGTCAGCGACGGTTTTGGTAAATGGATGTCCGAACAAATAACAAAACAATGAAAAAGACAGAAACAGATTTACGACTCTATATCTTGATCCGAACAGATCTTGATTCACTCTGCCCAGGTAAGATGGGTGCTCAAACAAGTCACGCAAGTAACGCGTTTGTGTATCAGTATCCTGCCGCAGAAAATCCTGAAGTTGCTGAATGGCAAAATCAGACCAACCAAGGGTTCGGCACATGCATCACTCTTGCCGCAACATTGGCTGATATTGACGAGATCGTCCGAACACAGCCAAAGCACGCGTTCTTCAACACAGTCATTGACCCAACGTATCCGTATGACGTTACTGAAGAGATCAAAGATTTGCTTCCTACCGATATCCACACAGCACAGCCTGTTAAACTACGATCTGGTCTGTGGAGATGTTTCCGCGAAGAAGTAACTTGTATGTATTACTTTGGAAACGAACCTGAAGGCGATATTTTCAAGCGTCCAATCAAGCACCTCAATCTCTACAAATGATAAAAGGACAATTCATATTCCTCGACGATGTTCGAGATCCACGGACAACAACTCACGTAGCTTTGCCGCTATTTCCGTGGACCGTTGTTCGTGACTTCAATGCATTCAAAAAGACGGTTGAAGATTTCTTCAACGAATACCAAATGGCGCCTGAATTTGTCGCCTTTGATCACGATCTTGCTCCAGAGCACTATCGTCCGTCAATGTATGATGAAGACAAGCACTATTCGGCATATTACACGGATGGGACGTTTCAAATCCCAACTGGTTATCATGCAGCTCAATGGCTTGTTGAGTTCTGTAAAGAGAAAAAAGTCAAACTTCCACGATACACGTGCCATTCAATGAACCCGCTTGGTAGAGAAAATATCTACAAGGTCTTGGGCCAATGTCGACGCGAGCAAGCAGAGTACTTAAAATGATAAAGATTAAAATCAGCGACGATCAGCTTGATCACTACAAAGACGTCATGCTCAACATGGCAGACATTTCGTGTGCCTTAAGTGTCGCTGAGAACATGAACTTCTTGTTGAATAATACCTCCAAGAAGTTCATGTTCGTCTTTAAACGAAAACTTACCGAAAAGGATGCAGAACGTGTCATGCATGAAAATGGGTACTTTGACGAAATAATCAAAGGAACAGTAGATTACTACAGAGATGGCGTTGAATTGATCAACGAAGCACGTAAAGACCGTGAAATCTCATTAGGGGATTTAGACAAATTGGAGCAGATGGTTTGGTCGCATAAATATAATTATGGGAACCACACTCGATGCACATTATAACGCTTTTACAGATTGCTCAACCGAAGAGTTGAGACTGATAGCACTTGCAGCATTTGGGAACTCGTTGAATTTTATTCCACGAGATATCCTAGTTGATTTCTTAGCATTAAATGCTTCAAATATATTTCTGTAAAAACCAGAAATATCTATTGACAGAAATAAAATTTGGATTATAATAGATCCATAGGATCTTATCGTAAGGTTTCCTTACCACTTTGAGAGGTTTCCTCGAGAAGTGTAAACTACGCCAACTGCGTATGTGATGATTCATCTGATACTAAATATCCGTTAAGTTTACAATTTCGGACAGAGAAAGGAAAAATAGACTTAAAGATAAATTTCAACCCAATGGGTCTTTTAGGTGCATTAAACGGTCCTGTTTCTCCCAAATTTCTGCTACTTTATCTCTTTTCTTCTTTCATGCATAATCTGTCAGCTCAAAATGGAGCAAATACGCAGTTTTTCTGAAAAAAAGCATTTATTTCCCATTTTGGCAGAAATAACTATATACAAGACCGAAAAAGTATGTTATAATTGTTATATGACAATGACTAAATCTCAAATCACCATGCAAGTCGAGCTGCAACGCCGCTATGACGAAACCATGGCTTGGGTCAAGGCTGAAGAAGGCCGCTGTGCCTTCACAAACCGCCCCACCGACGAATATATCGTCGAACTGGCTGAACGCGGCATTTTCACCATCGAGGAATATGACCTTGAGGAGGACCGCTGCACTCTCTCTGACACCTACAAAGATGTTTGGGGTGTTCGCCCACGACATCTCAACATTTGGGAGATGTCTGCTGAGGAAGTTGCAGCAGAAATGCGGTCATGCTGTGACATGGCCCGCCGTGAGCGTGAATATGAGGCGCAACATGCAGCTGAAGAGGATGCAGGCCGCAAACGCGAAGCCGATCTTCTCCTAGAGAGCCCAATTTTGGTCAATTCTGTCCTTTCTGAAGATTTTTAAACTTTTTCCCAAATTGGCAGAAAAAACTATATACAAGTGCTGAAAAGTATGTTATAATTGTATTATGAAATCACTAAAACAATTCCTCCTTTCGCTCCTCATGGGCGCACTGATCGCCGGCCTCGGATATGCTGGTCTGGTCCTCGCAATCCCTGCTAACTAATTTCCGCGCCATCTATATTATGAAAATTGCAACAAAACGCACTCCATGCTACCGCTTCACTGTCGATCTCAAAGATCCGAAAGATCTTGAATTGCTTGAGTCTTTCCGCCTCGGCATTTCCGTTGAGAATAAATTCCTTAAAGCCCAGGGACAACGAACCAACTACGTGAAGGTTCAAGGCCGTATGGGTAAGGACAATCCAAATGCTGAAAAGTACCGCGGATACCGTGCCGACCAACGCAAGTACCAATGCATCAAATTGCCCGATGCCCGCTTTGGTGACGTTTATGTTTACGAGCGCTAAGACCATGGAATACATTTTAAATCCTCACTTCGTCCGCAAACAGCGAATCTCTAAGACGGACCAACTGGAGCTGTATCGTCTCCATGCACAAATGGACCAAGTGCTTGTTGAAGCAGAAGTTCTTGCTGCACGAAATCAAGCTGGTGAATATCAAAAAATCTGGGACAAAGTTCAAGGTATTGAATATGCCATGCAGCACCGCTGGAAGTTCGATCTTGACAAGAAACTCCACACTCACTGGCAACGTCTCCCAGAACCAATTCTCCTTTACATCCTCGCTAAAAATATCTAAACCGCATAAAGACCATGAATAAACTACAAGTACTACAGAAGATTCTCGAACAAGTTTTCCTCGCAACAGGTATGGGCGAAGGCGCCTATCTTCGCAACAAAGCATCGGCATTCGTCATGCGTGAAGGTAAGGTCCATCTCGTGACACTGGGTTCTCGCCTTGAAGATGGCACACTGGTTATTGAAACTACGCGTGAGGCGGTTGAAGCTGATGTGACACCCGAGTCCTTCAACCAATACGGAGAAGATTGCAAGTCAATCCTGCTCAACATCTGGTTGCAGAACACCAAGAACGAGCTGTTCCAAAACTTCATTGAGCCTGCTCCTATGCAGCCTGAAGAAATGATCAGCCTCGGACAAATTGAAACCAAAGCAAACGATGACTCTGAAACAGACGCTTAAAGCAAAGGCAATTGGAGTTGTCGTCTTCCTTATTATCATGCTTATCGCAATCTCATTATGATCTCAAAAATGTCTATCTTGTTTGCAAAATTCATCCGCTCGCTTGGATATGTTATCCTTACGTTTCCTGCTCGTTTTATAAAGATATTCTTGGGCATGCCAAATGTCCGTATCGTTTACAATAACGGTCATGTTGAAGACTACTTCTTCGTGAACTGGAGTTATAAAAAGAATGGCGGTAATTCAGAGATTACGTGGGATGCATTTGCATCTGCTAAGGAACCAAAAATTATCAATGTTGGAGAAATCCACTCAATCGTCGAACTATACTAATGAAATTACCAACTCTATATAAGCTCGCTAAAACGGGCAAAACTCTCCAGTGGTCAATCCAGACTCAAGGCTCAACTTACTTTGCAACCCACGGTCAAGTCGACGGTAAGCTTCAGGTCGACGCAGCAACTAAGGCGCATCCGAAGAATGTCGGCAAAGCTAACGAGACAGGCGCCAAGCAGCAAGCTCAACTTGAAGCAAAGCGTATCTGGAATGAAAAGCAAAAGTATCATGGATATGTCGATGAGATTTTAGCAATCCATAACGCTGCTGCAAATCCTGAATACTTTGAACCAACTCTTGCTGTTGAACGCAAAGCATCGACTGCAAAGTTCCTTCCTGAAGAAGTATTCATCTCGCCAAAGCTTGACGGACTCCGCTGTGTCATTACAAAGGACGGCGCATTTACCCGTCGCGGTAAGGCTTACGTAAGCACGAAATTCATCGAAGAAGCACTGAAGCCGTTCTTCGAAAAATACCCAAATGTTCTGCTTGACGGCGAACTGTATAACCACTCACTGAAAGATGATTTCAATAAGATTACAAGCCTTGCACGAAAGACAAAAGCGTCGTCGATTAAGGAAAAAGATTGGGAAGCCATTCGTGACATTCTTCAACTTCATGTCTTTGATTGTAAGGACTTTGATCAACCCGATGCAGACTTTTCGCAGCGTCAGGCGCTGATCCGTCAAGCAACCGAACTGGAGATGCAGTTTATTGTTATTGTGCCGCAAAGCACAATCCCAAATAACGACGAGACTGTTAAGAAGTTCCATGACGACTATACAGACCTTGGTTATGAAGGCGCAATGGTCCGTGACGGTTCAGAACCTTATCACTGTGGTCGAGTTAAGACTCTGCAGAAGGTGAAGATCTTCACAACTGAAGAGTTTGAGGTTGTCGACTTTACACCTGGTAAAGGCAAGATGGCTGAAATTGCAGCTCGTGTTGTTGTCCGTATGGCTAACGGCGAAACCTCTGATGCTGGTTTGAATTACAAGCATGCTGAGTGCGCTGAGTTCCTATTGAACAAAGCAAAATATATCGGCAAGCCTGCCACAATCAAATACTTCAATCTGACGCCTGATGGTAAACTCCGTTTCGGTAAGATGATTGACATTGACCGTCCTGACCTATGATTACGTTTTTAATGTTGCGATGCCTATTTGCATTAGTGGGAACTCTTATTATCCTCGCAGGTATGGGAGCAATTAAAATGTCCCAGAATCCACGAATGCGAATAGAACGAAGAATGCAGCTTGAACAATCAGGCACTGAGTTCTTCTTCGTAGGAGCAATAATCTTAGCCGCAGTTGCATCACCAACATTTTTCTAAATCTACAGAAATAACTACATACAAGTACTGAAAAGTATGTTATAATAATACTATGAAAACGACTAAAATAAAGAACCTCATCAAATCCACCGCCCAATCTGAAGTTACCTTCACTAAGGCATGCGGCGAAGTCCGCGTTATGCTCTGCACGACTCAGGCTTCAATGATCCCAACTGAATTTGCTCCAAAGGGCGATTCAAAGGTCGCTGATTGCAAGGACGTTGTCCGCGTGTTCGATCTCGAAAAGAATGCTTGGCGTTCATTCCGTGTCGACTCTGTAACCAAGATCGTGTCAATGACTGAAGAGGGCGAAGTCATTGACGTTAACACTGTCTTCACCGCCGAGTAATTTACCATGGAAAAATTTCGTCTAATTCTTGCCATATACATTGGCATCATGACAGTCGTTTGTGTTATTGGTGGAAGTTGGTTCTTCATCGCCTTATCAATCTGGACAGTCCTGTCAGCTGAAGTAATTACCTTCGGCACAATCTTGGGAGCATGTTTAATGTTCGCAGTCCGAGGAATTGTTGCAGTTATTGCAGCTGCAATCGGTTTCGCTTTGGTATACATCGTAATGCCACGTTAATTCAAAGGAGACAAATATTATGGGAGGAAACGCGTTAGCAGAATACGGAGCACAAAGAGTGACTCCAGAACGGTACGAGGAAGTACGCAGCGAAGTCTTATTGGCTTTTGCTATGGAACGAATCAATACAGAAGTGCCGTATGAGATGCCAGGGAAGCTTGACTATGGAGACGTAGACATTCTATACTCTGGAGAGTCTTTAACTCGCCAACGCATTTTTGATATCTTCGGTCCTGACACAAAACTTTGCAAGAACGGTCACGTTATTTCTTTCTTGTATGAGGAAGTTCAGATCGACATGATTCACGCTGAAGAAGATTCATTCAACTTCCATTATCAGTATTTGTCTTACGGTGACCGAGGAATGATTATCGGTCGCCTTGCTCGATCTCTCGGTTATATCTTCGGTCACGACGGTCTTTTTTACAAGGACGGTGACCGAAAGTATCTCCTTACAACTCACTGGGGTGATGCATTGAACTTCCTTGGATACAGAACTCGCCATGCTTCAATTGCAACTGAAGAGCAACTTCATGAGTGGTTGATGAGTTCTGACCAAGCTTGGCGTGGATTTATTCATGCAGACAGCGAGAACCGCAAGAAGCGCAAGCGTGATCGTTTACGCCCGTCTTTCAAACGGTTCATGGAAAAGTTTACTGATCGTATCATGGACTTCCCAGAATATCCTCCACTAGGTGATGCAATGTCAGAAGCAAACGCAGCATTTCCTGCCGCTAAACTCGCTGAACGGATCGACAAAGATCAAGCAATCATCGCCTTCAAATTGAGAGCACGTGCAAAGTTCAATGGTAACCATATCCGTGAACTGCTTGATCTAGACGATCTTGAGCTTGGTGAGTTTATGCGTTACTGGGTTGGATCGTTTGAAAATGAAGAAGAGCGTTTGGTCTACATCGACAAATTCCCTCTTGCTCGACTCCAATCCGACACAGTTGAAACTTACGCTGAATACATTAACAACCTTGCAGTAAAACCAGATGCATGATCCGAACGACATCCCAAGCCGATTTTACGATATCGGCGAACTCAACTTTCAAGACTTTGCATTAGAGGCTTGGGGTGTGTCTGTTAGGCACAATGTAGATGTTCTAAATTGTGCAAGATCTTTTAGACGAGTTCCAACTGAATATGATCCTACCGAATACTTCAATCTATTTGGCAAGCGCAAACTTCACAACATTTTTAAGTTCCACCCAAACGTTTTTGGCAAGGGGCAACACTTTTACGAAATAGGCAGCTGCACGATGGATGCACATGATCACGACGCTGACTACTTTTTATTCATTTACCTTACAATTGAAGAAGGTGACAAACTAATCAAGAAATACGATTTACATGAAATACGATAACATTTACATCTGGGGAGATTCTCACGGAGATTACTACCCTCTCGCATCTTTCCTTCGGCACAATATGTTGGAGAACTCATTGCTTATTCACGTTGGTGACTGGGGACGGGGCTTTCAACTTCGTAATGTGGCAAAGGGCTACCTTGAAGATATCAATGAAGACTTGGTTAAGAAGAACAGTGAGATCTTTGTTATTCGTGGCAATCACGATATCCCAACCGACTTTGATGGTCGTCAGGAAGGCAAGATCACATTCTTGAAAGACTACACCTTCATGGATATCAATGATGAACGTTTTGGGTTTATTGGCGGCGCTACGTCAATCGACCGATACTTCCGTCGTGAAGGACACAACTATTGGAAAGACGAAGTGTTCTCATTCGATGAAGATAAGTGCGAAGCGTGTGATGTTCTTATCCTACACACGGCACCAATTGAGTGTCCACCAATTGATTCTATTTCCCATCTGCGTAAGGTCGTTCAAAACTTTACGCCAATGGGAATTAAGGACAAGGACATTGACAGCCTAACAAACGATTTACGTGAAGAGCGTGTCGATGCAAGTAAGGCGGTTGCGATTTGCAAACCTAAATACATTTACTACGGACACTTTCACTTCTCCGAAACACTTCAACTTTCAAACTATCACGCAACACTCCTCAACATTGACGAATGCGCAAAGCACCTATGAAAAATCCAGATTCAAAAATCCTTGTGGTCCACTTGATGGGCATTACAAACTCTGGCAAGTCAACTTTGATTGAAGCAGCAAAGGCTCAGGGCTATTACAATATCGGTTTTGTTGAAGTTGGGAAAGAGATGCGGAAACGCTACTCACCTGAAACCTTCAAAGGCAAAGGCGCAATGGATTCAACTGAAGAAGAAGTTCTCCAGATTTTTCATGAGCAGATGCAAGCAGCAAAAGACGCAGGTGCAAATCTGATTCTTGTTGATGGCCAACCTCGCATGCCTTCGCAAATCCCAATTATGATGAACAGTCCGCGACGCAAGTATATCTTGTTGAAGGAGTCTGATGAAGTCATTCTTGAACGAATCAAAAACCGCGACAGCGATCCTGCTGCAGTTGAGCTTTCAATGCAACGTTTCAAAAACGACAAGGTTCAGATCTTCGATGTTCTGACTGATCTTATCCGCATGAACGAACCAGTCAAAGTCGTTTCAGTTATGGATGACTATCACGGTCAACCAGAAATCCTTCTCCGCACACTTATCACTTACGCAGAAACATTATGAGAATTAAAGGCACACAAGAAGTAGAAGTTAATATCCCAGACGCACAAATCATATCTTCGGTTTTACATCTACTCCAAAAATTTCACAATTTGCCTGAAGGTGTCTACTTAAATGAAGACAAAACCAAATGGTTGATTGATGTAGAAGTCTGCGGCCATAACCGTTACGACGTAACAGAAACTCACCGTGAAGTTGTTAAAGGTGATATTGAAAACATGGCAGCAATCAACATCGTCGCAGAACTATTGAAGCAATAATGGCCGTTGGCACTAGAGAAGAAAAGGAGCCGTTCTTTGAAGGTAAATCAAGGGACGGCAAACTTAAACGTTCGTGGAAGCGCATCAAACAGATGCACAACCGCCGAGACAGACACGAAGCAAGAATCAACCCAGAGATTCCAAAACGCCCGAAGCATGGCGGATGGGAATGGTAAAATTATGAAGACACAAAACGAAATTATCCAACGAGTATCAGATCAGTCCTACCTTGCATACAGCCCAATGGGGCAAAGTGCAGATAATCCATACTTCACGCGTTTTCGAGAAAACGCTCACCAATTTGATTGGATGACTGGAGCAGCAGCTACCGTCTGCCAGAGATTTGCGAAAGCACGACCAGATTTAGAGTACCAAGTCATCGAAGCATAAATAATCTGTATGCTAAAATCATTTAAAAAATTCGTAGAGGATGCAGGAAGCGCAGATAGATGCTGCGTAATGGCATACCCGCAAGTTGATACTGAATCCTTTTTGATTGAAAGCTTAGGTGGATTTCAAGATCGTTTAGAAGAGACAGGATGTTGTCAGGACGCTGAGCGTGACTATCACGTTACGGCACTCTACGGACTGATCGACAATACTCCTAACGCAATCAAATTACGCCTTGCTGAGGCTACGAAAAACTTCAAAATTACGCTTGAAATTGCAGATGTCTCCTTGTTCAATAATGAGGAATTTGACGTCATCAAGCTTGATTTTAAGCAAAATGTGGGCCTGAAAAAGCTTACGGAGTTGAACACAATCATCCGTGAGTTCCCAAATGACTGCAGATTTCCTGACTACAACGCTCATCTGACGATTGCGTATGTTGATCCAGGCCGTGGAGCCGACTTCATAACAGAGGATATAAAGACGTTATTAATTGGACGAAAATTGGTGTTTGATCGCCTACTTCACTCCAGTTTCAAAGATATAGCTGGAAATCGTCAATATACCCAAGTTGATAGCGGAAAATTGGAAAATACGCTTCGACTAGTAGATGCAATGCCCGTACCATCAGAAGAATGACATTTACTGAAAAAAAGCAAAATAATTCCGAAACTCCTCTCCCCGCTGTATAAATAACTCTAACATGAAAACATTCCAACATTTATTTGCCATTATCGCGCCGCTCAGCGTGAATTATGGATGGACTGATTTCAATCTATCTTCTCCTAGAAAGGAACGCGGCGCATAACAGATCTCCCATAATCAGCCGCAAATTCAGCAAATTGGGAGATCATAATGATCTTCCTTTTTTATTCTCCTCATTTTCAACACTTTACACATTTTTTCGATTTATTTCCCATTTTGGCAGAAATAACTATATACAGAAGAGAAAAAGTATGTTATAATTATATTATAACAATCACAAACAACCGCGATGCAAATCGCAACTGATCGTTTCGTTCTTTACCACAATTTTTCAATTATATCTGATTTAACTGAAAATAACTATATACAAGATCCGCAAAGTGTGTTATAATTAATGCATGATGCAAATCGTGTCTGTTCGTTCTTTTCAAGAAATCAAATATTTTTAAAATAACTGAAATTAACTATATACAAGCTGAGAAAAGTGTGTTATAATTAATGAGTGATGCAAATCGCAACTGTTCTTTAAAAATTTATTTTCAAAAAACTGACATTAACTATATACAAACCTTCAAAAGTGTGTTATAATTAATGTATGCCCGAAACGGCTACAAATTTCAAAATTATTCAATGGCTCCTATGTGCCAAATATCAAAACTAGGTTAAACGTCATGTAAAAGCTGGTGTCCAATCCGAAAAGATTATTTTCGAGAGGGACGGAATTCATGTTCTTTTTCGTATCATCCTGCTTTTCACCAAACTGCAGATTATGATGATACGAATTTTACTCCTTGGAGATCTAACGCGCTTGACGCGATTTTTTCAAGGAGCTAACTTTCCGTCCTTTGAGGATCGACGAGGTAGAGTTCAACTCCCAGTCGCCTTATTGGACAAACACTTTAAAGTTCGCTACGGACGAGCAGAGCGCCCAAGGGTCGCCCGTTCTTCAACCGTACTGTCTGGGGTCAGGCCGAACGTTAAAAACGCAAAGCAGGAGTTAATATTACCTGCGTCTCAAAGCTTGGCATACACCTTCTCGTATGTTTCAAATTGACCGCCCGTTACTGGACGTCATCATTTCAAGTCGTAAAGCCGACACGTGGGGGATACTTTTATTAATGCGATGTAGCACAGTGGTAGTGCAGGGAGCTGTTAACTCCAAGGTCGCTGGTTCGATCCCAGCCGTCGCAGCCATTTTGGATCAAGAGTGAAAGAGAAAGTCTTTCCTTTGGCGGTGAAGTTCCGCTGGCACTAAGAACTGGGCGTCTTTATTGACGAGTCGGGTAACCACTCGAACCTGCTTGATCTAATTTTTTATATCAAAGTGCACGATATCAAACAGCAGGGCGTCGACCACTCGCCTCAGTGAAAAGTGAATGCTGCCGTAACAAGTCGGAGAGGATGGTCCATTTATCAAAGAGCTCGATATCAAACAGCAGGGTGACGGTCAATCGCCTCGGTGAAAAATGAATGCTGCCGTAACAAGTCGGAAATGGGCCTGGTTTTACTAACAGTAGGTGTGTAGGAAAGGTCAAGTGAGAGTCTTGATTGCTGTTTAAATTAGCGAGCGTAACGCATTCAACAAACGCACGATAGGCAGATTTTAATTGCGGTCGCAATCGAGCCTATCTAACTTTAATCGGAAGTATCGTATAATGGTATTATCCTCGGCTGTAACCCGACTGATGGGGGTTCGATTCCCTCTGCTTCCACCATTTGATCACGTTTAGGTAACGGCCCATCAAGCAAGGATGGGATAAGGTTCGATTCCTTGGTCAATAATTTGTTTTAAGCGGCATTGTCGCCTTAATGATCCATTGAGGATTAGCTTAAAACGTTGCTAACAAGAATGCATCATTGCCTAGTACCGCGGCAATTGATTGTTGGTAACATTATAAGCACGCCGCGGTCACTGCTATAATCACTTTAATGCTGGAAGGGTTGTTGGTTACCCACTGAGGCTCATAACCTTGGCCACGTCGGTTCGATTCCGACTCCCGCACCCATTTTTGACAAACCATCTCTAGCTTGTCATGATCGTAGTCTAATTGGAAGACAGCAGAAAAGGACTCAATTGCGCGTCCGAAGTATGAAGTTGTAAGAGATCACATTCTTACCGATCACATAATTTAATATGGCTCTATCGTATAACGGCTAATACACTTCCCTGTCCAGGATGTGATGAGGGTTCGATTCCCTCTAGGGTCGCCATTTGTTCAGATTGATTTCTGATCCACATTGTGAAGAGCAGTGTGTCAATTTAATGTAGATAGTCCGAAAGGTGAGGGCCTCAGTTGATAACTGAGTGGTAGTGGGTTCGATACCCACATCTACAACCATTTACTTTCTCTCGCGAGGAGATCCATACAGCGCGTAATGACGACGGTTGTTGCGTGATTCATAGCTCAGACTGCACCGCCTCTCAAAGGGTTGGTCGCTGGTTCGATTCTTACTGAATACTAATGGCTGTATGGTAAATTTATTTTAGGAGGTTAGCGTCAAGGTGACAAACTGGTGTTGAATACCAGGCCAGCTTTAATCGGTTGAGGGTTCGATTCCTTTAGCCTCCGCCACTTTATTCAATACGGTCAGAGGTTCGCTTCAACTCTGTATTGATAACCACATTGAAGACGCAGCACAGTGAACCCCGTTGGAATCGCGAATACTTCGGAAAGTAGCTCAGATAGGTAAGGCTGGAATGGCATTTAATTGATGCCTAGTGTTGGTTCAACTCCAACCGTCGTCAAACTTTATCCGAAGTACTACAGAGTCTTCGAAGACACACCCTCAATCGAATCTTAGGATTAGCGATTGTGTTACAATGTTTGCATCTGTAGAGAAGGATGATATTTCGGGGTCGTAGCTCACGTTGGTAGAGCACCTGTTTTGCAAACAGAAGGTCGAGGGTTCGATTCCCTTCTTCTCCACCATTTTAATGCAAGAGGATTCACGTCAGATAGTGAAGCGCCACATACTTAAGAGTTGCCGAAGCGACTCACCTTTCGGGGTCAGGGTAAGAGGGTCGTATGCTTATTGAAGTCTGATACAATTTAAGGGGCGGTCGTCTAGGGGTCCTAGGACATCAGCCAGTAGTGCTGAAAACGCAGGTTCAAATCCTGCCTGCTCAACCATTTCAGAGACCATTCGTTTGGCGTCTATAAACTCAACGATTCAATGTGCAAGCTTGTCCAGTAACCCTTTAAAGGTGAAGATTAAGAAGCACGGCGACTTTCAGGCCCTCGTAGTTTAACCGGCGAAAATATTGGTTTTGTACTCCGAAGATCCCAGTTCGATCCTGGGCGAGGGCTCCACTTTCTAGGTCAGTGTTTAAGGTAAGCAATGAGATTCCAAACCTCACGAAGCGGGTTCGATTCCTGCCTGACCTGCCAAATTTCCGACGTTCTCATTAACTGTAAAATGAGCTTTCTTGTAAGATGGTTATGATATGTATCTTACCGTTTCCGGCGCGCCGATCGGAGTTTTGATTGTAGTGGTGTTCCCTCAACACAACCTACAGAGAACCGCTTGCTGCAAGCGCCACTGATTCACGATTCGCGGAACAATCAAGTAATCAGAGCAGACACTTTATTAAGCGTGTAGTTGGGCAATTGGCCGCCCACCGGTTTTGGATACCGGACTATTTGCAGGTTCGAGTCCTGTCTACGCGACCACTTTCATCATGGGGGATAAGCTTATTAGGTAAAGCGGCTGGCTCTTAACCAGTAGTCTTGTCGGTTCGAATCCGATATCCCCTACCATTTCATACATGCCTCGGTCATCTAACGGTTAGGATAACAGGTTTTCAACCTGCAAATCGGAGTTCGATTCTCCGTCGGGGTACCATATGACCATGTCGTCTAAGTGTATAGGACGTCGGCCGTTCAGTGCCGAAAATGTTGTGTTACGAGCAACCTTGGTCACCAATTTTATTCATGGCGCATTCGTCTAGTGGTTAGGACCCCGATCGCAAAGATCGGGAACGTAGGTTCGAATCCTACACTGATATGCGGTTATTTTATTCAACCTCGGGAAGTGGCAGAGAGGTTTATGCACTCCGTTTGGGGCGGAGACTACGCAGGTTCGACTCCTGTCTTCCCGACCATTTTATATAGTCCCATGATGTAATGGTTAGCATCTCTGATTTTGAGTCAGATCGTCACAGTTCGAGTCTGTGTGGGACCACCATTTAATTTACGGGCCGCGTGCGGTCCTTAAGATACGACCATCGTGAGGTGGTGAAAGTCAGGTTACTCATCTGGCGCCCATTGGGTCAAGCACGCAACGTCTAAACTGATTCGTTGAAAGATGATGATCTTCTCTGTTATCGAGGAGATAAGTAGACACCGTCACTGCTATGGGATGAAGGGCGAGAGCTCGATTCTTGGTGCGCAACACCTAACGCAGATGCTCATGACGGCCTACTGAAGTTGAAGGACAGGTTCATGACACAACCCGCAAAGGAGTGTTCTGAACCAGTTGCAAACGGTATGAGAGTATCGGATGTAACACTCCAAACGACTCGCAAGGTCGGGAGATTGGAGCGTGTTGAATGATTGTTGCCAAAAGCGATGATTCCAGCTGAGTGCGCATGTTCCCGAGTATGATACTAATTCCAATATTATCTAAAGGTAAGATAATCGCTTATGCCGCGATCTATGCAGGTTCAATTCCCGCTATTGATTAAATCACAAGTCGTACTCATCATACAGTTAAAGCTGTTTAATACACGCCGCAAGAAGCGTGTGCAGAGAAGCTCGAAAGGTGACTCTGTTTGGTAAAGTAAGTAGTTTCGTTTGGGGTTTGCTCCCTCAATCAGACCAAAGCTAGCCGAGTAGCTGTATGACATAGGAGATCCGCCACTTCTTAACAAAGGCAACAGTGATGAACTACGGTTAAACCCGTGGAAACGAAGTCAACACATAAAGCTTCTAAAGGTTCATTGTAAACGGTTTATTCTCAGCCAACAATTTTAATGGTGACGTGGTGTAACAGGTGTGCACGATAGATTGAAGCTCTTTAGGTGAAGGTTCGAGTCCTTTCGTCACCACCATTGCTTGTATAGTTTAGTGGAAGAACTACTGTTTCGTAATCAGTAAGCCTCAGTTCGATTCTGAGTATGAGCTCCAATTTTTAAGGTCGTCTGGTGGAATGGTAGACACACTGTGTTAAGGGCGCAGCGAGGGTAAAACCTCATGCGGGTTCGAGTCCCGCGGCGACTACCAAATTTATGGGATTGTAACTCAGCGGTAGAGTACCTAAAAGATAGCTCCGGAGCTTCCAACTTTTAGGATGTCAGTAAAGCAGATGAGATATCGGATGAAACGTTCGAACGAGTAGATCGGTGTCAAAATTCTGTGGTTCGAATCCACTCAATCCTGCCAATTTCAAATATGGGTATATAGTGTAATGGACAAGTGAGGGTAACCTCGTGTGGGTTCGAGTCCCACCTCGACTACCATTATGGGACGTGCCAAAAGGTATGATCCAACACGAAGTAGATAATATAGTTAAGGCTCACTTGTGGCCGTCTTAAATGACTAAGCTTGAAAGATTTGCTTGAAAGAGGGTTGCAAACCTCCGACTGTTGGAGATCACTTGAAGCGGAGTTCAAATCTCCCACGTTCTGCCAATTTCAAATATGGGTCTATAGTGTAATGGACAACACGCAATGCTACGGACATTGTAATGAGGGTTCGAATCCTTCTAGGCCTACCATTTTTGCAGGCGTGGTATAACGGCTATCATGTTTGGCTTCCACCCAGAAGATGAGGGTTCGATTCCCTCCGCCTGCACCAATTTTAAACTTATGGTGATCGTCGTCTAGTCGGCAAAGGCACCAGCTTGTGGCGCTGGGTACGCGGGTTCGAGTCCCGTCGGTCACCCCATTTAAACATACAAGACGGACCCAACGTGCTCCGGTCATGCGCAACTAATCTGGCGAAGAGCTTAGCTCTGATCTTATATGTCGGTGGGCTACAACCACTTACCAGTTCGGCTGAAGTGTCGCTCCAAAAGCGGAGGGCTGATAAAGCGTAGCAAATTTAATGTAAGAGTAGAACGTAATTGGTAGCGTCGCGGGTTGTAACCCCGTTGCCTTCGGGTCTTGCAGGTTCGAGTCCTGTCTCTTGCACCATCGGAGAATCAGGTGTTCGTTCGGCTCTCATAAGGCTGAAACGGAGGGTTCGAGTCCCTTGTCTCCGCCCACTTTATGGAGGTATAATATAATGGCATTATCACCGGCTTTTAACCGGCTTATCAGGGTTCGATTCCCTGTGCCTCTACCATTTACAACAATTGACTTCGAGGCAAGCATCCTTGAGGTTAAGTCAACAGAAAGCTGAGATACTCGTTAAATTCCATGCAGGATTGCTTATATGAGACAGTTGTAATATGCCTAGTTGGTAGAATGGTTATACAGCGGATTGCAAACTCGCGCACGTAGGTTCGATTCCTACACTAGGCTCCATTTTATATTGTCCTATAGCTCAGTGGTAGAGCGCGCTGGTTATTACCCAGCGCGTCGGAGGTTCGATCCCTTCTGGGACAGCCACTTTAACTTTAGTATCATCGAAATCACACGGAAGACGCCTCTTCGGTTGGCGGTCAGGAGTTCTCACTAAACTCTATGCGAAAAGATAGTCACTCATATATTGGAAGTGCGTATAAGTTGATATTTAAAAAGACGTGATGGCGTAAGTTCTATCGCACCTGACACGTAGTCAGGAGATTCTGAGTTTGAGACCTCAGTCACGTTAAATTTTTATAGGCCATTAGTTGAGTCTGGTTCAACGCGCCCCTGATTAGGGCGAGACACTGGTTCAAATCCAGTATGGCCCACCATTTTTCTAACATCAACCCACAATAATATGAAATAGCTAAATTAAGAAGTACTCGACAAAGAAAATTATATGAACAAATTTAAAGATCAAGCGTATCGTCAAGTGACCCAGTAACCACCTCTGCAAATACGTTAATGATTATACAGCACGCCTACCAAATTGGTAGGCGTGCAATATTGGCCGATAGTGTAGCGGTAACACGACTGACTCTGACTCAGTTATCGAGGGTTCGAATCCCTCTTGGCCTACCATTTATGCCCCTGTGATAGCCTACAGGATATACGCCGTTCCAAACTATTCAGTTGCGGTTCGAAAGTTCAGTATATCTTTGGTGGATCAGTGCTCATGAGATAGACACGATTAGTAGTGAATAGAATAGGTCACGAAAGGCGTGTGGATGTAATGAGTACCCTAGGTTCGACTCCCAGATAAGTCGGGGCGCCATTTCCGTTCGCAACCAGTGGTTGATGAACCTACAGAGGCTCCGTAGAGCCAGCCTGGCAAATCTACGATATGGCCTATTCGTCTAGTGGTTAGGACGACTCATTCTCAATGAGTAAAGGAGAGTTCGATTCTCTCATAGGCTTCCATTTTTAATATGCTGAGTTGGCAGAGCGGTCCATTGCACTTGTTTTACACACAAGATATGATCGGGGGTTCGAATCCCTCACTCAGTACCATTTGGGGAGGCATGTACCAAGGGGGCGACACTGCTTTGCAAGCAGAGTGTGGCGGGTTCGATTCCCGTCCTCTCCACCAATTTTATTATGCTCTTATAGCTCAAAGGATTAGAGCCACGGGTTTCTACCCCGCAGATCTGGGTTCGAGTCCCAGTAGGAGTACCAATTTTGGATGTGTAGCTCAGTGGTAGAGCAGCGGACTTTTAATCCGACGCGCGAGGGTTCGAACCCCTCTGCATCCACCAGAAAGATCGACAATAGAGCACTTGGGCATTATCCAAGAAAGCTGCCGAAGAGGCCTGAGGGTTTCTTAGAATGGTGGACGGTGAGACATGGCTGAAGTATACATAAGGCATTCCCTGTTACCGTTGCGTTGGTGGAACACAATGATCACGTTCCTTTACGATCTCATTTATTTAAACTCAAATACAACCTGATATGAACATAGAAAAATTCAACGAGACGTGGGACGCAACATTTGATACCGACGAGTATCGCGAACAGCAAGCTAATGCTACTGTGGTTGATAACGGCACACCTCGCTTAAACAAGATTATAGTTGAGAAGACTGCAAAAGGCGAGTGTATGGCACTCACTGATTGGACAGACGACGACTTTTGACAATTTATGCTCCCATAGTTTAATGGTAGAACACCGGCTTTATATTCCGGCGATTGGCCCCAGATTAGGGCACAGTGCGGGTTCGAATCCCGCTGGGAGTACCACATGCTCAAGTGGTGGAATGGTATACACACCGCACTTAAAATGCGTTGGCCGAAAGGTCATGAGGGTTCGACTCCCTTCTTGAGTACCATATTAAGTTGTATAAATACAAACATGCGTCAGTCGTATAACGGCTATTACGCGGGCTTGCCAAGTCTGCAATGAGGGTTCGATTCCCTCCTGACGCACCAAATTACGCGGTGTGATGGAATGGTAGACATGACGGATTCAAAACCCGTTGCCTAATTAGCGTGAGGGTTCGAGTCCCTTCGCCGCGACTTTAATAAATATTAACATGCAAACATTCTCACAATACACTCTCCTTACAGAGTCGAAGATTGAAGAAATCTCCGACGAAAGCAAAGCACGCAAGTTGCTGAAATTTCCTGTAAGCACAATGGACTTTGTTAGTCTTCTGATTTACAAAGGATTCTATCTTGTTACTGAGGAAGACGATGAAGATCGTAGTTTGTATTTTCAAGTCTATAATAAAGACAAGAAGCGTGTTAAAGTGAAGATTAAGAACGAAAAAGATTTCAAACTTTTCGTGGATAATCAATAATTTTTGGGGCAGTACCGGATTCGACGTTAGGTTGATTCTACCCTCCA